>Ga0070664_100000060_pt1 | contig 67487 bp, 79 predicted proteins | sample KBSC73metaG_FD_65863 | JGI IMG/M metagenome (GOLD analysis project Ga0070664, IMG submission 65863) | Corn rhizosphere microbial communities from Kellogg Biological Station, Michigan, USA - KBS C7-3 metaG | ecosystem: Host-associated > Plants > Roots > Rhizosphere > Soil ... | reverse complement strand
GTCGCGGCGATCTCGATAAAGAAGAGACCGAGGCCAACTGGGCTACCCCAGCTGAACCAGCTACCCCATGAACGCCAGTTTTGCTGGGTCCAGTGGTATTCACGGTGCTCTCGTTCCTTGTCTGAAAGATTCGACATAGGAGGCTCCTATTTATTGGTTAATAAAAGGCCCTATCTTCTCGTGTGCCACTAGGTAAGTATTCCGTAGGTGGGTTACCGGTTGCTGTGGGCTTATCACTGAGGAAAGTATACCACTTTACGAGTGCTTAGTGAAATCAAGGGCGAGTGAGTTAATGCAATAACGATCACCAGTCGTTTCTTGGGGCCCATCCGGGAAGATATGCCCAAGGTGCCCGCCGCAATTTGCACATGTAACTTCTGTGCGAACCATGCCATGTGAGGTATCTTCAGTAAAAACAACTGAGCCTTTAATTGCGCGGTCAAAGCTTGGCCAGCCGCAGTTGCTATCGTATTTAGTCCCAGAATCAAATAATTTTGCACCACAGTTGGCGCAGGTATACGTACCATCTTCATGGTTTTCCAGCCACTTACCGCTAAACGGTGCCTCGGTGGCCTTATCAAAAAGAACTGCTTGTTGTTCTGGGCTGAGTGACGGATTCTTCATACTACGAGTATACTAGAATTATGGATAAGCTTATAATTGGCGGCGGTTGCTTTTGGGGAATGGAAGAACTTTTTCGTGTGCAGCCGGGCGTAACAGATACTCGCGTGGGTTATGCGGGCGGCGGCAACGATAACCCGACATACGAAAATCACCCAGGGCATGCAGAAGTCCTCGAACTTACATTTGATCCTGCGAAAACCTCCCGTGATACACTACTTGACTACTTCTTTAACATTCACGACCCAACGACCAAAAATAGGCAAGGCAACGACATCGGTACAAGTTACCGATCGGTAATCTTTTACGCAAGCGAAGCCGAAAAGCGAGTTGCAGAGCAAGCGGTTGCGCGCAATCAGGTGCATTGGGAAGATCCCATCGTGACGCAAATTGAACCGCTCACGAAATTCTGGTCAGCCGAAGAATATCATCAAGATTACTTACAAAAGAACCCAGGCGGCTACACGTGCCACTATGAACGGCCTTGGTAAAACGCGTATACTATAAGAGTGAATACAGCGCTTAAGCAAAAACTGACAACACTGCCAAATAGCCCTGGCGTGTATTTTCATAAATCGGCAGATGGCGAGATTATTTATGTTGGCAAAGCGGCGGTACTGAAAAATCGCGTGCGCCAATATTTCCAGAGCAAGAAAGATTTTGATGTAAAAACCTTAGCGCTCGTGAACGAAATCGAAGACACCGACTGGGTCGAGACCGAGAGCGAGATTGACGCACTGTTCCTTGAAAGCGAAATGGTGAAGCGTTACATGCCGCGCTATAACATTTTGCTGCGCGATGATAAATCGCAAACATTTGTACGTATCGATATGAAAAATGAGTGGCCGACGGTCACATTCACGCGCAATCCAGCCGATGATGGCGCAAAATACATTGGCCCATTCTATAACGGATTTGCGGTCAAAAAGGCGTTACGTTATTTGCGTAAAGTCTTCCCATATTACACCAATGAACCACGACGTGACCGTAATAGCTTAGATGTGCAAATCGGGCTAGAGCCTCGCCGCGACATCACGAGTGCTGAATACAAGGCAAGTCTCAAAAAGCTTATTACCTACGTAGAAGGCGGTCGTACGACAATTGTAAAATCGCTCGAACAAGACATGCGTCGCGCGGCCAAAAATGAGGAATTTGAACTAGCGGCGGGCTATCGCAATAAGCTCTCACACCTACGCGAATTACAGCGCCGTATTATGTTTGGCGATAAAGAGTTCATGGATATTTCTAAAGATAAGGCACTGACACAACTCACGGAGTTGCTCGGGCTAAAAAATGCACCAGCGCGCATCGAGGGCTACGATATTTCACATATGAGCGGCACGAATGTCGTTGCGAGCATGGTGGTATTTACGAATGGCGTGAGCGACCGTAGTAACTATCGCAAGTTCAAAATGAGTCGGGCAACAAACGATGACACCGCAAACATGGCCGAAACAATCTCACGTCGTTTTAGCGAGAAAAATATTAAAGCCTGGGGGGTGCCAGATTTAATATTGATTGATGGCGGCAAAGGCCAGTTGCACGCAGCCCAAAGTGCGCTCGAACTCGCGGGCGTGCAAATCCCGGCGGTAAGTATCGCAAAGCGCGAAGAAGAGTTAGTGGTGGCAAAAAATGCACCGCACATCAACGATGGATTTCTCCAAGAGCTCATCCGCTCACCACAGCAAGGTGTAAGTGTGATTGAATCGGGCGGCTACTATTTCGCCAACCTCCATGTCGGCCGACATAACGCAGGTGGACACTCGCGCAACTTGCGCGGCGGCGATAGTCTCAGTCCGTATGATGAGCTCACTAAGCTCTTTCAGCGAATTCGTGACGAGTCTCACCGTTTTGCGGTCAGCTACCATACGACCCTCAAGCGCCAAGGTGCCACCAAAAGTCAGCTCGATGATATTCCTGGTGTCGGGCCTGTTATGAAAAAGAAATTGCTCAAACAATTCGGTAGTGTTCGTGGCGTTTCAGCGGCAAGCGAAGCAGACTTACGTGCGGCCGTTGGCCCACTTCTTGCAGGCCGCATTCGCGCACATATAAGCACCGAAAAATAATCTGTAGCGATGCTACAATAAAGATATGTTCCACACCAATAACCGCAAACGACTCTTTGCCAAAGCTAAAGGCGAACTTATCATCCTTACTGCGTATGACAGCGTGCAACAATCAGGCGATATGGCCGCGCCGTTTTTGCAAGAATCATCGTTTTGGTGGGTAACGGGTATTAGGCAACCTGGTTGGAAAGTGATTCTCGATACAGCTCGAGGTGAAGCGACGCTTGTCCGCCCGCAGCGTTCTGACGTGGACGTAATCTTTAACGGTGAATCAGATGACGACGAGATCCGTACGGTTAGCGGCGTTCATCACATTATTTCCCAACGCGAATTTGAGGGCCACCTGCGCCAATTGCATCGCCATCATGCAATTGCGCACACTTTAACACAAAAAGAAGATCACGAATTTGTACTCAACCCAGCAAAAGCATCACTCGCCGCAGTGCTAAAAAGAATTTTCGATTCAGTTCAATATTCCGATGCGCTGTTCGCTGAGCTGCGAGCTATAAAGCAACCAGATGAACTTGCTCGTATGCGCGCGGCAGCAAAACTAACCTGCGATACATTCAGCACAGTGCAGTCACGGTTAGGCTCATTTAAAACAGAAGCCGAAATTGAAGCTGAATTCATTTACGCGTTCCATAAAGTGGGCGCTCATCATGCATATGAGCCGATTGTCGCGAGCGGCTCTCACGCATGCACGCTTCACTATATAGAAAACTCAGGGAAGCTTCGCGCTCGCGAGATGGTCCTCATCGATATCGGCGCCCGCGTCGACGGTTATTCTGCAGATGTAACGCGCACCTACTGCCGCAACCCAACGAAGCGCCAGGGCGAAGTTCACGCGGCAGTTGAGTCGGCCGAACAGGCAATCATTAAGCTTATCAAACCAGGACTACTAGTCACAGACTACATAAAACAAGTCGATGAGATCATGAGGCAGGCACTGCAAAAAATCGGTCTCCTTGACGACCTGACCGATACCGAAACATACCGTAAATACTTCCCGCATGCAGTAAGCCATGGGCTCGGTGTTGATACACACGACAGCCTTGGTCGGCCGCGTTATCTTGAAGCTGGAATGGTTCTGACGGTAGAACCAGGCATCTATATTCCCGAAGAATCAATCGGTGTTCGTATTGAAGATGATATTTTAGTAACCAAAACTGGCCACGAAAACCTAACAGGCCAGTTATCCACAGCGCTTACTCTCTAGTATTTCACTAGCATATTCGATATAATATCTACAACAATGAAACGGCAGTTTTTTACATTTGTCATACGCTGGGTGCTCAACTCGTTTGGATTATGGGTTGCAGTACGTATATTCGGCACCGGTTATAGCAACGAACAGATTACAAATAGTGTCTCAGTCTTTTTAGTTGCGGGGCTCATCTTCTCAATTGTTAACGCAATCCTTAAGCCAATCGTGATTATCCTATCACTTCCAGCGATTCTTCTCACACTTGGCCTCTTTACAGTTATAGTGAACGGCTTCATGGTATATATCTCACTCAAGCTCGCACCAGGAATGCACATGACATTCCTTAACTCAGTACTTACCGGATTAGTACTAAGTTTGGTAAACTATATTGTAAGTAGTGCATTAGAACTTGAATACGGACGCACACGGGAGGAAAAATTATGAATCTAACGAGTATTTTACAGGTAGTGACCGTTGGCTCAGCGGTACTTCTTGTTATTGCAATCCTATTGCAGCAACGTGGCGCGAGTCTTGGTGCTGGTTTTGGTGGATCAAACGAACTGTATACGACGCGTCGCGGTCTCGATAAGAACCTCTTTGAGGTAACAATCGTACTCGCAGTTATCTTTGTTCTATCAATTCTTATTGGGCTTGTAGTACCAAACCTTAAGTAACGGACCTATAACTACGTGGACGACGAACAAAAGAGGTGGGACAAAGTTCGCGGCGGTGTGAAGCTTGACCGCAAGCAGCTTCTTCGGCGCATGCGCCGTGCCGAGGCTGTTTCCACGAAGCATGCTCACAAGTTCGTCATCGGGCGTATCAATAATATACGACTCGTCTCACGCGAAATCACTACGTGGCTAGTGTTTGTTGGCGTATTGATTGCTGGACTCGGCATTCAAATTCTTTGGAGTCAGGATAGCTACATGATGGCAGCGCCACAAGCTGGGGGCGCATACGTCGAAGGAGTTGTAGGGAGGATTGGCACACTGAATCCACTCTTCTCATCTACTGATGCCGAAGCCTCTGCCTCTCGTCTCATCTTCTCCTCGCTATATAACTATGATCGAACAGGCGCCCTTCATCAAGATCTAGCGACAGAGATGGTCGCTGACTCTACGCAGAAGGTGTATACTGTCACAATCCGAAGTGATGCAAAGTGGCATGACGGCAAGCCGGTTACTGCGCAAGATGTTGTGTTCACGATAAATCTCATCAAGAACCCTGCGACGCGCTCACCACTTCGCGTGAACTGGCTCGATATCTCAGCAACAGCTACAAACGATACGACAGTACAATTTACGCTGCCGGCTGTGTACGCGGCTTTTCCTCATGCACTAACATTTCCAATTATGCCGATGCATCTATTGAAGTCGCTCGATCCATCAGCGGTGCGCGAGAGCGTCTTTAGTCAGAGTCCAGTTGGGAGTGGCCCGTTCAAATTCTCTAGGCTGCAGCAAATCGATAGTATGACTGGCCAAAAGGTAGTGCACCTGGTTGCAAATGCAAAATACTATGCAGGTCGCCCGAAACTTGATCGCTTTGAGCTCCGATCGTATCCGACTGAAACGGCTTTAGTCCGTGCAGTAAATAACGGTGAGGTGAGCGGGGCGTCTGATATATCTGTAACAGGTGTCAAAGACGTGAAGACAAGGCAGGCAACAATTACGTCTGAGCCTGTAGACAGTGGCGTTTACTTATTATTTAACATGCAGAATCCTGTACTGAAAGATGCACCAGTGCGCCAGGCGTTGCAGCTTGCGACGAATACGGCTGATATTCGTAAAGCGCTTGGCGGCGGCGTACTGCCACTTGATGGGCCACTACTTGAAAGTCAGCTCACTGGCGCAAATATTCCACACGCACCCGTGGCGGATGTTGCAAAGGCGAATCGAATACTAGAAGGCGATGGCTGGAAACTTGTGAATGGGTATCGAGCAAAAGATGGCCAAACTCTGCAGCTCGGTATTACGACAACAAAAGATAGCGAGTACGAAGCAGTGTTGAAGCAAGTTGAAGCCCAGTGGCGCAAGGTCGGCGTGAAGGTAACTACTAATGTGATCGATACTTCAAGCGCAACGTCAACATTTGTACAGAATGTCCTACAGGCGCGTAATTTCGATGTACTGCTATACGAACTCTCAATTGGCGCCGACCCAGATGTTTACGCGTATTGGCACTCATCGCAAATTGGCATGTCTGGCTATAACTTCTCGAATTACTCGAGCCGCATTGTTGATGCGAGCCTCGCAAGCGCTCGTTCTCGCCTAGAGCCAGATTTGCGCAATGCCAAGTACTCGTTATTTGTACAGCAGTGGCTTGCCGACGTGCCCGCCGTAGCGCTCTATCAGCCTGCGGTTGAATATGTCACGGCAAGCGGCGTTCAGGCGGTAAAATCGGGTGGGAGCCTTGTGACACTCGCAGACCGATACGCAGACGTGCAGTACTGGACTGTTGAAAACGGTTCCGTATACAAGACGCCATAGGTGGGTGTGAGATGAATAACCAAAGAAAAAGACTCAGATATCTGAGTCTTTTTCTTTGGTGCGCAGAGCGGGAATCGAACCCGCACGACTTTTGGTCAAGGGATTTTAAGTCCCTCGCGTCTACCAATTCCGCCATCCGCGCAAGTCGGGGAAATAATTCCCCAATCGAAATACACATGGAGGCACGTACGGGAGTCGCACCCGTCTACGCGGTTTTGCAGACCGCTGCGTAACTGCTCCGCCAACGCGCCATCAAATTCATTATAACAGATGCGCCTGATCTATGAACAAATATATTTATTGTTCGACTTGCTGACTCTGTGTGTATTGCGCCGGTGTACATCCAATAATGCGTTTAAAGTCTCGCGTAAAATGGGATTGGTCGCTGTATCCAAATTCCAGTGCAAGATCTGTCAAGCGTACGTTTGGCTGGCTATGCATGCGGCTAGCTATCTCTTGCATACGAAAACGATTAATCACGAGCTTCGGTGGCATCCCTACATATTTATAGAAAAGCTGCTCGATGCGCCGATTACCGACATTCGCCCTACTTGCAACATCTCCCACCTTCCGGAGGGATTGGTCTTGCGCAATCCGTTCAACTATCTCATTCATTGGCTCAATCATGATATCTTCATGAAGTTTCTGCGCCAGCAGGAGATGCTCGAGGCTTACCATAATCTTCGTGTTGTCGCTCGTAAGCAACTCTTCCGCGAAGCCGTCATCATATGCCGACCAAAGCATAGCAAGCGGCGTATACTTATCTGTAAATGCTCCAAGCGGGCGACCAAAAAATGCATATGCATGTACGGGCTTAAATAGCACACCGACCACGACACCGCGGCCAGTAAGTCGCTGCGTAAACTTCTTAGTGCCGACGCCGGCTACAATACTGTTTCCATCTTGAAATACTATATTAATGGCTGGGTATGGTAGAACTTCCGTTTCATAAGACTCTCCCTCGGGAAGGTTCCATCTGATGATCCACACATGCTCAATAGCATGTGCGAGCGGGCCTTCAAAAGGCAATCGGTCGATAGTAAAGCGCTCCCGTGCTCTTGTTGGGTGTAGTATACCTTTATCTCGTGTCATTTCGTCTTTTTACAATACTTCCAGACTCTTTTACTCTACTATAGCAAAAGGAGAAAAATATTATGAACCATGAATTTGATATAACCGTGTCGAAACTGCTACCCGCTAGCCCTGCAAGAGTATGGCAAGCGTTGACTAGCCCTAGTGAAGTTAAGCAGTGGATGTTTAATACGGATGTTACCTCAACTTGGGAGAAGGGTGCTGAACTCATCTACCGTGGTACCTGGGACGGTAAAGCATACGAAGATAAAGGGGTCATTCTGGATGTCGACCCCGGGAAACTTCTTAAAACTTCCTACTTTAGCCCAATGTCCGGCAAAGAAGATATCCCCGAAAACTACAATGTCATCACCTACATGCTCGAAACGTCCAGTGGTGGAACGATGATGCAGATTATCCAGGAGAATTGTCAGTCGAAGGAGGAGGCTGATTACATGACCAGTAACTGGAAAGAGACACTCGAGGCGCTCAACTCATTTCTTAAGACGCACGCATAATGATCTTTAAAGAGCTCTGCCGAAAAGTACCAGAGCTCTTTACCTCTTGCAAACAGGGGCGAAGTCTGGTATATTTTGAAGGTACATTCATCCCTATGCACTGGTGGCGGAATTGGTAGACGCGCTAGCTTGAGGGGCTAGTGGCCATTGCGGCCGTGGAGGTTCAAGTCCTCTTCAGTGCACCAAAGTAAAAACCCTAGATATATCTAGGGTTTTTACTTTGGCTGCAATGTTTTATTCTCGTAAACTTTTCCACAAACCCTATAATCCAATAATTGACACCTAAAAACCAGCTGGTAGAATACAGACTGGCGTATAACACGGTGCGTCTGAACGTGAGGAGCAGTCACCATGCAAGACACGCGACGAAGTCGAGGCAGGCAGGTCTTCGCCTCGCTCGTCACCGTTGCTCTGCTGCCGTTGATGGGCTTCAGCCCGTCCGGCGCAGTCTCGCCCACCCCCATCTCGGGGGAGCGAGTGTCCGCATCCGATGCGGCACATCGCAACTTCCGCTGTGGCTCAGGCGAGCCGCCGACTCTCGCTGAGATTCAGCGATACGGCGGCCGTGTGCGGGTGACACTCGCAGAGCTGCAGCGGTATGGCGCCCCTGGGGCGTAGCGTGGGCTCTGGGCGCCAAAAGTGCCCGCCCCGCCTAGCTGTCTGCTCCTCCACACCGTGAGGGGCAGGCAGCTAATTTCCATGAATACTGATATACTGTAAATACTATGGCTGCAAATGCGAAAAAACCCCGAGGGACGGTAAAAAAGAAAACAACCAAGCAGGCTGTAAAGCCGTCGGTGCTCTGGTATCAACATGTCGGCAATTGGTTTATGTCGGTGTGGCAGTGGATGGTGCGTAAGAATCAAGCGTTCCTTACGAGGCGCCCACACCGTAGCTTTCAGCTTACGCGCCGCCGTGATTCTAACCGAAGTCTTACGATCGAAGGCTACGTTGCGTTTACGCTCTATGTGAATCGTATGTTCCGTCAACACTGGCGGATGTTCGGTCTGCTTATTGTCATTTATGCCCTTATTATGGCAATCCTCGGCGCAATCACTACACAGGATACTTATGATTCAATCGACGCACTGCTTCGTGGTGCCGCGGGCGATTTCTTTGGCAAGGGTATTGGACAAATCGGCCAGGCTGGCCTCTTGGCACTTTCTGCATTTGCATCGAGCGCGGGTAATTTGCAGCCAGACCAGCATGTATACCTTATCTTGAGTCTCATTCTTGCATGGCTTTCAACAGTCTGGCTGTTGCGCGAGATTATGCTTGGCCGAAAGCCAAAGTTACGTGACGGTCTCTACAATTCAGGCGCGCCGCTACTTTCAACGCTTGGGGTGGTAATTGTCCTCGTCGTTCAGCTATTACCAATCGGCCTTATTGTACTTGCATACGCCGCACTATCATCTGTTGGGATCCTTGAGGACGGTTTCGGCAGTATGCTCTTTTGGCTCATCGCGGCAACAATTACCGCACTCGTATTGTATTGGATAACAAGTACAATTATCGGGCTGATTGTAGTCACACTACCGGGCATATATCCACTACGTGCTGTAAAGTTATCTGGTGATCTTGTAGTTGGTCGCCGACTACGGGTTATGTATCGATTATTATGGGGAATCATGGCCGTCGCCTTAACGTGGGTCGGCGTACTAGTTGTCACAATTTTAGTCGATAACTGGCTGAAACTGTTACTACCGGGCATTGCATGGGTGCCAATTGTGCCATATGTTGGCGCGTTGGCTACGGCATATGCCGTGGTGTGGTATGCCATATACACATATCTTTTCTACAGGAAGATAGTAGATGACAATGCCAAGCCAGCCTAGTTTACAAGAGGCGCGTGAGCGTGTAGAAAAACTGCGTGTTGCGATTAACGATTATCGCTATCACTATCATGTGCTCGATGAGTCAACAATGAGTGAAGCTGCAGCGGACAGCTTGAAACACGAACTCTCGCAGCTTGAAATGGAATATCCTGAGCTCATTACTGCTGACAGCCCGACACAGCGCGTAGCAGGTAAGGCGCTTGATAAGTTTACGAAGGTGACACACCGCACAAGAATGATAAGTCTTGCGGATGTGTTCAACGACGAAGAAATTGCCGCATGGATTGAACGAATGCAAAAGGCTTTACCTGGCGTATTAAACGAGTATCTGTGCGATATCAAGATGGATGGCTTGGCGTGCTCGCTCGTGTACCAGGACGGCGTCTTACAGCAGGCAGTGACGCGCGGCGATGGTTTGGTCGGTGAGGACGTGACAATGAATGTCCGTACAATCAAGAACGTTCCGCTGCGGCTGCGGGGTACCCAAAAGTTTGCAGCATTCCTTCGTGGTCGCACTGAAATTCGTGGTGAAATCGTGATGTACAAGCAAGACTTTGCGAAACTCAACGAGCAGCGCGAAAAAGCCGGCGAGCCACTATTCAAAAATCCTCGTAATCTCGCTGCAGGGACAATTCGCCAGCTCGACCCACAACTCGTTGCAGCACGGCCGCTGCACTTTGTTGGATATGATATCATCCGCGACGATTGGGATGATGTTCCGACAATTGCATATGGCTACTCGGCAATGTACGAGCTTGGCGTCGAAACCAGCAAGCAAACGCAGGTTGTACGTGGTAAGGCAGAGATTATTGATTACGTAACGCACCTTGGTGAAATTCGAGACGGACTCAAATTTAATACCGATGGAGCTGTCGTAAAGCTTAATGATCGTTCGCAGTTTGAAGATCTCGGCATCGTTGGCAAGACGCCTCGTGCAGCAGTGGCATTTAAATTTGCCGCAGAAGAGGCCACGACAATCGTGAAAGACATCGTAATTTCGATTGGCCGCACTGGCGCAGCTACACCAGTGGCGGTATTTGACCCCGTTCAAGTAGCTGGCACGACCGTCCAGCACGCAAGTCTCCATAATGCAGATGAAATCGCCCGACTTGATGTACGTCGCGGCGACACGGTGATTATCTTTAAAGCCGGCGACATTATTCCGCAGGTGCAGAGTGTAGTACTGGAACTTCGTCCAAAAGATTCCATCGTGATTAATTACGAAGAAGAATTAAAACGTCAATACCCAGAGCTCGAATTCGTCCGCCCTGAAGGCGAAGTTGTGTACCGCGTAAAGGGTCTCACGGGCGACCTTATTCTCAAGCGCTCACTTGAGCATTTTGTTTCTAAAGGTGCGCTTGACATTGATACATTTGGCGAAAAGAATGTCGTCGCGGTCATTGACGCGGGATATGTGAAGAATCTTGCAGACATTTACCGCCTAACAAAAGAACAACTCCTTAAGATCGACCGTTTTGCTGAAATTTCAGCCTCAAAGCTTATCGAAGCAATCGCGGCAGCAAAAACTCCACCGCTTGAACGTTTTGTGTACGGCCTTGGTATTAGGCACGTCGGGGTACAGACGGCAATCGATCTCGTAAATCATTTTGGTAATCTTGACGCGCTTGCTCATGCAACAATCGACGAGCTCGAAGGTATCGATGGAATTGGTAAGGTGGTGGCGGAAAGTATTGCCGCATGGTTTGCCGACGAAGATAGTCTCGCGCTCATTGATGAGTTTACAAAGCTTGGCGTCGTACCACACTTCGAGAAAAAGACAGGTAAATTGCTCGGACAAAACTTTGTCGTCACAGGTACACTCGAAAATATGGGTCGCGACGATGCGGCGGATGCAATTCGCGCACTTGGCGGTACATTCCAAACAGCGGTCGCCAAAGACACCACGTATCTTGTAGCGGGTGGCAAGGTGGGTGCAAGCAAGCTCAAAAAGGCTGAACAATATGGTACCAAAATCATTACCGAAGCTGAGCTTCTCGAACTACTAAAGAATTAATCTCGGGAAGGGCAATATGCCAACATTTAAATATGCAAAGCTAGTCCGTGATAATATCCCTGGCTGGCATCGTGAAAATGGCCACACAGTAAATGGCCGTCAACTTACGGGCAAGGAATTACTCGAGGCGTTAGTTGCAAAGTTGCACGAAGAAGCCGATGAAGTGAGCGGCGCGATGAGCCGTGACGAGCTCGTTGAAGAGATTGGTGATGTGCAACAAATCATCAATGATATTCTCGCAAGTCAAGGCATTGCACATTCAGAACTCGAGCAAAGTATCCAAAAGAAGACTGGTCGAAAGGGCGGATTCTTACAGGGCGAATATATCGAATCGATTACTATTCCAGATGAAAATGACGAGTGGGCGCAGTATTGTCGCAGGGCACCAGAAAAATATCCAGAAATACGCTAGAATAAGCATAAGATGAATGCAATTACAGCGCAAAAGCTAATCGTGCAAAAAGGTAAGATGGAGATTCTACACAACCTTACTTTGACGATTCAGGCAGGAACGATTACCGGTCTCATTGGTCCGAGTGGGTCCGGCAAAACTACTCTAATGCGCGCTATTGTTGGCGTGCAGAAATATAGCGGCGATTTGCGAGTGCTTGATGAGCCTGCAGGTAAGGCATCCTTGCGCCCGCGCATCGGCTATGTCACCCAGTCACCAGCCGTGTATGATGACCTAACTGTCCGGCAAAACATTCACTATTTTGCACATGTCGCGGGCGTCAGAGTGAAAGACGCAGATGAGGTCATCGCAAAAGTTCAGCTTACTAGCAAGCAAAACCAACTCGTTCACTCGCTATCGGGTGGGCAACGTGCGCGTGTAAGTCTCGCAGTGGCGCTGCTTGGTGATCCAGATGTGTTAGTACTCGATGAGCCAACGGTTGGGCTCGATCCAATTCTGCGTAACGAACTCTGGGAACAATTTGCCGAGCTTGCCAAGCAAGGTAAAACGCTCCTTGTATCAAGCCATGTCATGGATGAAGCCGAGCGCTGTAGCGAACTTGTATTGATTCGTGAGGGTAATTTACTCTGGAACGATTCGCACCAAAAACTACTTGAGCAGACGAAAACAAGCAATGTTGGAGACGCGTTCGTTGTAATGATTGGAGGTACTGCGTAATGTATCACGTAAAGGCGGCAATTGCTACAGCAAGCCGTATCTTGCAGCAATTACTACATGACAAGCGCACAATCGCGCTGATGTTTCTCGCGCCGACAATACTAATGTCGCTACTCGCGTGGGTATTTTCAAACAACGATCGCATGTTTAATACTATTGCTCCGGCATTGCTTGGTGTCTTCCCATTCGTCATCATGTTCTTAATCACGAGCATCACGACACTCCGCGAACGCACCAGCGGTACGCTCGAACGTCTCATGACGATGCGTATTAGCAAGGCCGACATCATCATCGGCTACGCACTCGCGTTTGGTATATTTGGTATCATTCAGTCAATCATCACAAGCTCGGTAGCGATTTACTGGCTCGGTATGGATGTTGCCGGCCCGCAGTGGTTTGTGATTGTTGTCGCCATCGCCGACACCTTACTTGGAGTTGCCCTTGGCTTGCTCGCCAGCGCCTTTGCGCGCACCGAGTTCCAAGCCGTGCAGTTTATGCCCGCATTTATCTTCCCGCAGCTTATCGTATGCGGACTATTTGTTCCGCTAGCGCAGCTCCCAGACGCCCTCAATGCAGCTGCGTATTGGCTACCGCTTACATACGCGGTTGACGCGTTGAATGGTGTCGTTACAAATTCGGATATTACAGGCGATATGTGGCGCGATATCTGGGTTGTCGGCTGCTTTATCGTGGCAGCGCTGACGCTCGCGAGTTTAACGCTACGGCGTCGTAGTTAGTCGAAACTTCGACTAAGCGTTTCAGGTGAGTCGCTATTAAATGCGTAGAGCTTAGCAGGCCTGTGCGCACCGCCCTTCCAGACTTCCGATGTTTCGCGGATAAGTTCGAGGTTCAAAAACTTTTTACGAAAGTTGCGCTTATCGAGCTCACGCCCGAGAACTGCTTCATAAACAGTCTGTAGCTGACTCAGCGTGAATTTTTTATCGAGTAAACCCATGGCGGCGTTAGTATAGGCAAGCTTCGCACTGAGTCGCTCGCGCGCATAGGCAATGATATCCGCATGATCATAGGCAAGTGTAGGGAGCTGGTCTACTGGGTGCCATTCCGCAAACTGTGAGCCACCTACCGTAGTGATGGCATAGCCACACCCCATGTACGTGACACTCACCGCATGTCCGCGAGGGTCGCGTGCAATAGTATCGAATGTGTAAAGCTGCTCGATATAACGTAGGTCCGCTGTAATATCTAAGCCGACCTTCCGCTTTACAATAGAAGCAAGCGCTTGAATGGTTGTCTGTCCTTCAGGGCTGTAGCCTCCAGGGAGCGCCCATTCACCTTTAAAAGGCTCTTCGGCTCGTCGCGTCAGCAATACCATCAGTTGATCATCGACAAGCTGAAATAGCACTGCATCGACAGTAAGTGTGGGCGGCTTGTATGCTTGTTTATAGTGCATCGTGTTAAAAATTATACACCTAATAGGTTTTACTCGCCTTTTGTTATAATGAATGCATAATGCGATATCTTAAAACCAATACAGCCTACTGTTTTTCACCACCCGTAATGATTGCTACGTTTTTTATTGAAATTGGTCTCGCGTTCTACGTTGTGTGGCGTTATAAACTCAACGAGATTACTCGACTTGCTGTCGCGTTACTTTTCTTCTTGTCTGTTTTCCAGCTTGCTGAGTACAACGTTTGTGAAGGAAGTTTTGGAATCGATAGCCTCAGTTGGGCGCGCCTCGGCTATGTAGCAATCACATTGCTGCCACCACTCGGATTTCACTTGGCAACAAAAATCGCTGGGCAAAAACAGCGCGGGCTCGTGGCCTTTGCATACGCAGCAGGCGTAGCGTTCGCACTCTTCTTCGCATTCTCAGGCGACGGCATTACTTCACCAGCCTGCCTTGGCAACTATGTAATCTTCAAATCTGCACCAGGCAGCGTTTGGCTCTACACACTCTACTACTACGGTTGGTTGATTCTCACTACGGTGTATGCTTTTACTCGCGCAAAAGTAGGGCTTGCTAAGAACAAGGCTCATGCACTCAAGTCACTCGCAATTGGCTATATGGCATTCGTTTTGCCAACCACAGCGGTAAACATTATCGACCCGTCAACAATCTCGGGCATTCCATCAATTATGTGCGGATTCGCGGTTATATTGGCGGTTATTTTGGCCGGTGGAGTGCTGCCACAGTATTATCGAGTGACAACACTTGGGGGATTAATTAATGGAAAAACTAAGAAGTAAGCTTCCGCGCTCTGTTTTCAGGGCGTTTATCGGAATCGTTGGCGGCATTGTTCTCGTCGCTGGGATAATCATGATTCCATATCCTGGCCCAGGCTGGGTTGTAGTATTCATAGGGCTTGCTATTTTGGCACAGGAATTTGAATGGGCAGGGCGTGCACTCGATTATGCACGCAGTCGCTACGATCGCTGGAGCGAGTGGGTAAAGCGACAGCACTGGAGTATAAAAGCACTCCTCTTCTGTCTCACAAGTATTGTTGTTATTGCGACGATTTGGGTATTGAATGGCTACGGGTTGATTAACGCATGGCTCCATCTGCATCAAGGCTGGCTCAACTCGCCATTCATTCATTAGAGCGTATCTAGGGAAAGTGCGCTAAAATAGTAAGCGTGCCAAGGAGAAAGCCAGTCAAACAAGACCGCAAACTTACTACGCGTGAATACGCGATGGCTATGTTTCGTGTTGCACAGGCAACGTACCGTGCGGCACCGCTTGCGATTATCGTGCAGCTCACGGGCTCGGTTATTACAGCTGTATTGCCAATCGTCACAACCTATTTTGCAGCAAGGGCGACAACCGCGCTTGCAGAGGCGTATGCCGGCAATCATGCGGCAGGCGAGCAAGTGTTAGTGTATGTAGGCATAACGGCAGTGCTTGGGGTGGTAATGACGGCTTGGCAAAGCCTTGAAAGCTATGTTACGCAGCTGATGCGTTATCGCGTCGAGGCGGCGATGACCGACCGCATGTACGAGCACTTCCACGAAATAGATTTTTGGCGGTATGACGATAAAAAGACGGCAGATATGTACGACAAAGCGCAGCAATTCGCAAGATTCTTCCCGTATATTTTCGACCGTCTCGCTTCAATTGTGACGCAGTTTATCACAATGGTGACAGGGCTTATTGCACTCATTTGGGTAAGCTGGTGGCTGGGGCTTATTGTGCTCGCAGCGGTTATCCCGGGTATCTTAATTCAATTCCGACTGTCACGTGCGAGCGCAAAGCATTGGAAGGATAATGTTGAAACTCGTCGCAGCCAAAATATGATCGAGTGGCAAATCTTGCAGCCGCGCTTTATGGCCGAACTTCGCCTCTACGGAATCGTCCGCTACTTACTAAATATGCGCGTCACGCTGCGTGATAAAGACGAAAAAGCTCGCATAGAATTTGAGCGCAAGTACATCGGCAAAAAGCTCGCAGCCGACGTACTTGAAGCCGCAGCAGAGGTAACGACGCTATTCTGGATTGCCATCCAGGTCATCAACCGCTTGCAGCCGATCGGCCAGTTCTTGTATGTGCAGCAAATTGTTTCGCGCACAATGACTGGGGTAAGCGGGCTTGTAAATACGCTAAGTTCAATCGATGAAGACATCGCGAACCTATTTGATTACAACGAATTCATGGCACTACCTGCGCAATCGGTTGGTAAAGAAGCGCTAAAATCAGTACCAAAAACAATTGTCGTCGATAGTGTATCGTTCCACTACCCAGCAAATGATAAGCTCGTTCTGCGTGATGTATCGTTCAATATTACGGTCGGCCAACATATCGCAATTGTGGGTGAAAATGGTGCGGGTAAGTCAACGCTTATTAAGTTGCTGACAGGGCTTTACGAGCCGACCAACGGCGCAGTCAAGCTCGACAATGCACCACTGAGTAGTTTAAAGATTAGCTCATGGCATAAATATCTAGGAGTGCTACAGCAAGATTACATCGCCTATGGGTTTGCGACAGCAAAAGATAATGTTTACTACGGTGATACCTCTAAGGATTTCGATAAAGAGCGCTTTGATGCGGCGCTCGATAAAGCCGAAGCGCGCAGCTTCTTAAAGAAACTTCCAAAAGGTGTCGATTCTTATGTAAATCCATGGATGGAAGACGCTGAGGGTAATGCTGGCACCGATCTTTCAGGTGGTCAGTGGCAGCGACTCGCCCTCGCTCGCAACTTCTACCGCGACAGCCCAGTAATTATTTTAGATGAGCCGACCAGCGCAATTGATGCACTTGCCGAATCACGCATCTTCAAACATCTTTTCGGCGAGAAAAATAAAACGATTATTACCATTAGTCACCGCCTTACGACAATTGATAAAGCGGACGTCGTATTCATGATGAAAGATGGCCAGCTTGTCGAGCAGGGTACGGCGAAAGAGCTGATTGCCAAAAAGGGTGAATTCTATACAATGTTCGAAAGCCAGATCAATTAAAATAACCACCCGTAAAGAGTGGTTATTTTAATCAATTGGTAATAATTACCAGCTGCGCTGACGGAAGCTGTTGCCACCGCCGTTGCCACGATCGTTGCCGCCGCGGAAACCGCCGTCGCGAGGCTTGTCCTCACGAGGACGAGCAAGGCTAACGTTAATAGCGCGACCGTCAAGGTCTTTGCCATTAAGTTCGTCAACTGCCTTTTGGTTGTTTGCTTCGTCTTCAAACTCAACAAAACCAAAACCCTTTGAACGGTTAGTCTCGCGGTCGGTGATTACCTTTGCGCTTTTAACTGCACCGATTTGCTCAAAGTGTGCCTTAAGGCTGTCGTCAGTAGTTGCGTAAGCAAGGCTACCGATAAATAGATTTGTCATAATGAAATTCTATTCCTTCTTGTTAATACTTTTCGTCAGATCGACCAAAGACCAACGGATTGAGGAAAGAATAGAACTACTCTTTTTCATTCACGTGTTACTTGCTCTGAACACCTTTAGTTAAGCACATTTTCGATTATTTTGCTATAGCGACTTGAAACACGCAAGCGTATGCGGTATAGTATAGCCAATGCTGGTACGCATTAGGGGTACTCCCTGATGCAAAGCAAAACAAACATCTACACCAGTGCCCCGGGTGGGCGCGTAGCAGCAAAAGACGTCGCCATCTAGCAATAGATGGCGGCTTTTTATTTAGTACACAGTTTGTTAGGCTGGTAATAGAACGTTAGCCATAAGGAGCATGAAAATGTTTAATCCAACATCTGCATTCAGTGGTTTCTCTGTCGATGATTTAGGCACTGCACGCGCCTTCTACAGTGAAAAATTAGGACTTAAAGTAACCGATGCGGGAGTTGGTTTGCATATCCATCTTCCAAGTAGCGACACTCCAGTATTCGTGTATCCGAAAGGCCCAGCGCACCAGCCGGCTACATTTACAATCTTGAACTTTCGAGTCGATAATATTGATGCCGCTATTGACGAGCTTGTCCTCCGTGGCGTTACCTTTGAGGTATATGAGAATGCCGACGAAAAGGGTGTTTTGCGCGGCCTCACGAACAATATGGGTCCAGATATCGCGTGGTTCAAAGACCCTGCGGGCAACATCTTATCAATTCTCCAAGAGTCAAAATAAGGTAATTTAGGAAAGGGTATCCTAACATGACACTTACATTGTTTGAAAAAGAACATATTGTAGATAACGTTTGGGCATTCCGATTTAAATCAAGTGAGCCACTCACCTGGGTGGCTGGGCAATACGTACGCGTTGAATTGCTACACGACAGTCCAGACGAAGAGGGTGCAAAACGCTGGTTTACAGACTCCGCTGCGCCATACGAGGGTATTTTGCAAATCACCACGCGCGTAACTGATAGTACATTTAAGCAAGCGCTCTTCGCGCTCGAGATTGGCAGTACAAAGCTGCAGCTCATCGAGGCTCCTGAGGGCGATTTTGTTTGGCAAGATTCCGAGCTACCAATCATATTCGTGGCAGGCGGCATCGGCGTAACTCCATTCCGAAGTATTATTAAGCAACGTATTCATGACGGCCAGCCTGTAAACGTCTCGCTGGTATACGGTAGTCGTACCCCTGAAGTGCCGTTCAAAGATGAGCTTACCGAATGGATGAAGGACGATCCAACGCTCAAAGTCTACTATGTAAGTGGCGACCCGTTGACAGCAGAAGGTCTCCTCAAAGCAATACCAACCCTTAACGGCTCCCTCGTATATCTATCCGGCCCTGAGCCAATGGTCGAATCCCTCGGTGATGATCTCAAGAGTCATGGCTTACCAGAATCTCATCTAAAACAAGATTTCTTCCCGAACTACGACGAGAATAATTACTAATACGGCTCAAGGTCAAGCTCACACGCCGTATTATTGTGCGCCGTGTTATATGCCCAGGCTTGAGGAATCTTGCAGTCTTGGTTTTTGCCAGCTAGAAACCACTCAATCATGCGTGCACGGCCAGTTGGGCTGTGAGCTGAAGTGGTTGTATCGATACCATACGCTGCTCCAATAAACGACTCACTTCCAACACTCCCTGCTTGGTCATTGACGACGCCTCCAATATTCGTTCCTGAGCCTTGCCGCAGGGTAGACATAAATGAAGTCGATTCATTTACTGTTGTACCGGTGATTGTGCCACATGTGCCACCCGGGTAACCCGTCCCTAGGCATGCCATAGTAACTTGGGCTGTGCCTTCGTTGGGCACGGGTGGGTATTTGCCGCCATTTTTTGCGTAGTAAAGTTTTATGGAAGTGTAATACTGTTGGATTCCTGTGAGCGTACGAGAATTATTCGTGCGTGTCTGCGCGCCACTATAAGCAGTTATTATAATGATAGCCAAAATCGCAATGACAATAATGACTATCACGAGCTCTACGACAGTAAAACCTCGAGAGCGATGCCTAAAATGCGTGTATAATTTATTCACCTACTGAGTATATAGCGCTCATGCTTAAAGCAAAAGCCCTTTTCTCGTTAAAGAAAAGGGCTTTCTAGGCAGACTATAAATAGGTCTAGTGGGCGCTAATCACCTCTGTTGGTGCGGTATTGCCACTTGTTTGCTTTTTGCCGTGAATGACAAATGTCGCAATCAGGAAGGCGATACCGGCGAACAAGCTTGCGACCAAGAAGGCCCGTTTGTCGCCTGCAACAAGTGCTGAGATCGGGTCAAGCCCAGAATCCTTAGCAACTGATGATGCAACACCCGATAGAATCGCAAGGCCAAGCGCACCACCCATCTGCTGTGAAGTATTGAGCATACCCGATGCCAGACCAGTTTGCTCAGCATGTACACCAGATGTTGCGGCGATGTTCACTGAAATGAAGCTCATACCCATACCGGCAGCCATCAGAATGATGGCAGGAAGGATGCCGGTAAGGTACGTGCTCGTGACAGTTATTTGACTTAGCCATAGAAGCCCAAGGCCAAGCAGAACTGAACCAGCCATCAAGAACTTTTTAAAGCCAACATGCTGCATAAAGCGTGGCACAGTATTCGCGACAATCGCAAGAACGATAGGGAAAGGAAGGAATGCGATACCAGCTTCTACTGGCTTATACTGCATAACGCTTTGTAGATAGAGCGAGAGCAAGAAGAACTGGCCAAGCATGCCCGCGGTAATTGGCGTCATGATGGCATTTGCGCCAGCAACATTTCGGATCTTAAAGATTGAAAGCGGCATAAGCGGGTGGCTTGCGCGTGACTCATTCCAGATGAATCCGGCGAGCAGCACGGCGCTCGCAAGCAATGTGCTGATTGTTGCAAAGCTCATCCAGCCCCAGTTTGGCGCTTCAGTGAGCCCGTATACCAAGCTCATAAGTCCAGATGTCACAAGCAGTGCACCGCGCAAATCTAGGTGGCGATGTGACGCTGTTGAGGCATGTGCAGGAACGTATTTCAAAATACCAGCGATTGCGAGAATGCCAACAGGTACGTTGATAAAGAAGTTCCAGCGCCAGTTAAGATATTCAGTGAATACACCACCGATAACAAGCCCGGCTGCGGCGCCACCTGCAGCAACGGCCGACCATACGCCAAGCGCGGTGTTGCGCGCTTTGCCTTCACGAAATGTCGTAAGGACAATCGAAAGAGCGCTCGGTGACATAAATGCTGCGCTCATACCTTGTAGGGCGCGGAGCACAATCAACTGAAGCGGTGACTGAGCGAGCCCAATAAGGAGCGATATGAGCGTAAAGCCACTGATACCAATTAATAATGTACGACGACGACCAAAGAGGTCAGCAGCACGTCCACCAAGTAGCAGCGTACCGCCAAAGGTGAGCGCATATGTCGTAATAACCCACTGTAGGGCTGACGGGTCAAACCCGAGCGCCTTTTGAATAGCCGGCAGGGCGACATTCGCAACAGACGTATCGAGGACAACCATGAACTGCGCCAATGCGAGGAGGGTGAGCACAATCCAACGTGATTGTTGTTTCATAGGTTCCTTTCTTAAATTACTTTAAAACCTCAACTATCCTACTGCAATATAGTTGAGAATGTCAAGTAATTTGCTAAAAAAAGTAAAATGCGCTAGAATAACAGGTATGAACGATGTTTTGACACGCGACAACCTCTACTGGATGCTGATTCAGGTTGCGTTTCGCTCAAAACACGGCCTTATGAAATTGGCAGAAAAATACGATCTTACAGTTGTGCAGCTGCATAGCTTGGGTGCTATGAATCCAGGCGAGGCTATCCCAATGAATGAGCTTTCGTGTATCTTGCTCTGTGATGCGTCAAATGTAACAGGCATTTGCGATCGCCTTCTTACTCAAGGCTATATCAAGCGCGAAGAAAACCCAGCTGATCGTCGCGTTAAGCTGATTACGCTTACTCCAGAAGGCGAAAGCCTCCGTGAAACGCTGCTGAATGAGGTTTCGCAGTACGAATTACCAGAAATGAATCGCCTTACAAGCGAGCAGCGCAGCGAGCTTAAGTCGATGCTATCTCTTATTTTGCAACCACCAGAAAAGCCATAGGCTTTTAATTTTAGCGTAAGTATGGTACAATAGCGTAAAGGAATTGTCCCCGGAGGGGCATTATTTTTATGACAGATCACAAATTCATTCGCAACATTGCAATTATCGCACACGTTGACCACGGTAAAACGACACTCGTTGATGGTCTTCTTAAGCAAAGTAAAACCTTCCGCGACAACCAGGCGGAGATGGGCCAGCACCTTATTATGGACAGTGGCGACCAGGAGCACGAGCGTGGTATTACTATCACCGCTAAGCAGACAAGCATCTACCACGGTGACTACAAAATCAACATTATCGACACCCCAGGTCACGCCGACTTTAGTGGTGAAGTAGAACGCACCCTCAACATGGCAGACGGCGTCCTTCTTATCGTTGACGCCCAGGAAGGCCCAATGCCACAGACAAAGTTCGTGCTTTCAAAGGCGCTCGAACTTGGCCTTAAGCCAGTCGTTGTCATCAACAAGATCGACAAGCCTGCACGTCGTATCGCAGAAGTCGAAGATGAGCTTTCAGACTTATTCCTTGAGCTCGCTACCGACGACAGCCAGCTGCAGTACCCAATCTACTACGCGATCGGCCGCGAAGGCAAAGCATGGAAATCAATGCCAGAAAACGTCGACCAGCACGCTGACCTCGAGCCTATCTTCGATGCAATCGTTAATGATATTCCAGCACCAAGCGTTGACGAAAACGGAGCGCTGCAGCTTCTCGTAACCAGCCTTACTTACGATTCATTCCTTGGCAAATATGCGATCGGCCGTATCACTCGTGGCGCTGTTAAGCGTGGTCCAGTTGTGCTTATCAAGCGCGATGGCACGCAAATTAGCAGCAAGATTGAAAAGATCTTTGGCTACCGCGGTCTTCAAAAAGAAGAAATCGAAGAAGCAAGCGCTGGTGATATCGTTGCTCTTGTCGGTGTCGCTGATGCACACATTGGTGAGACAATCGCAGATAAAGACACGCCAGAAGCACTCCCAACTATCGACATTGAAGCCCCAACACTCAGCATGTACCTCGGCCCGAACACGAGCCCAATGAAGGGTAAAGAGGGCGAATTCACTACTTCACGTCAAATCGGCGACCGCCTTAAGAAAGAGCTCGAAACAAACGTTTCACTTCGTGTTGAAGAAAACGGTATCGGCTTTACAGTAAGTGGTCGTGGTGAGCTGCACCTTTCTGTACTTATCGAAACAATGCGCCGCGAAGGCTTCGAATTCGAAGTTGGTCGCCCGCAGGTTGTGACGATTACAGAAGACGGCGTCGAAAAAGAGCCAGTCGAAGAGCTTTACATCGAAGTTGCCCCAGAATTTGTTGGCGCAGTGAGCCAAGAACTTGGTGCTCGCCGTGCTGAAATGCGCGCACAAGAGCAAACTTCAAGCGGCACCGCTCGTCTTGACTACATTTTGCCAACCCGCGCACTGATTGGTCTTCGTAACATCTTGCTTACCCAAACTAAGGGTACGGTCATTATGAACAGCTTGCCTCACGGCTACCAGCCACTCAGCGGCAAATTGCCAAAGAACCGCAACGGTGTGCTTATCTCATTCGAGGCAGGTACGACAACACCATACGCACTCCAGACTGCTGAAGCTCGCGGTGAATTGTACGTCGGCGCAGGTACGGTTGTATACGCCGGTATGATTATCGGTCTAAACCGCCGTAACGAAGACATGGAAATCAACGTTTGTAAGGCAAAGCACCTTACGAACATGCGTTCAAGCTCAAGTGATGGTGTCGTACAGCTAACGCCATTTACAGACCTTAGCCTCGAGCAGTGTATCGACTTCATCGAAGACGACGAATTACTCGAAGTAACGCCAAAAAGCCTTCGTCTTCGCAAGCGCTACCTTGACGCAAACGAACGCAAACGTCACCAGAAATAGAAAGTCTGGAGCAAAACTCCGCTCGCTCATCTCTTCTCGGTGGTACTAAAAGCGAAGTGCAACGCAAAGAGCCTCCTTGTGGAGGCTCTTTGCGTGTAACGGTACCCCGTGAAGACGGTGAGGGAAAAGGAGTTTTGCTTCTCCTGCACGCGGTTGTAACAGATACACTAAACCCGTATAATACGGATATGTTTAACAGCTGGCGACCTCAAAAACAGAACAAATTAGTCACGAAAAGTGCAGACACCGTTAAGACTGCTGTTGTGCAAACCGCGGGCGCGCTTATGCCAGTGAGCGAAAGCCCAGAAGAAGCATTAAAGGCACTTTTCGATGAAGTCCAACAGCGCCGCGTATACCCTGATGGCAAAACATTTGCCGATATGATTCCGCGACAACGTGTAAGAAAATTGCTGCGCACCTACGAAGCCGAGCGCACGCAGCCTGATTTTGATTTACATGCTTTTGTTGATAAGCATTTCTATGAATTCCTTCCAGAGCATGGCGAGGTGAAAATCCAGGGCGGTTCAAGCACGCGCGAGCACGTACGTGATTTGTGGTCACAGCTACAGCGTCGTAATCGACGCGATCGAGGCTCACTTTTTGCACTACCACACGAATATGTTGTTCCCGGTGGGCGCTTTAGCGAGCAGTTTTACTGGGACACATATTTTACAATGCTTGGGCTTGCTGCCGACGAGCGCTGGCCAGTAATTGAAGGCATGATGAAGAATTACAACTTCATGTTATTTAAGTTCGGTCGTATTCCAAACGCGAGCAGAACATATCTTTTAACTCGAAGTCAGCCACCGTTCTTCGCGCAAATGGTACGGCTCTTTGCGAAACATAATGGCCGTACGCGGACACTCGCCGAGTACTTACCAGCACTCCTGCTTGAATACCGATTCTGGATGAAGGGCAGGCGTGATACTGTCGATGACGCCGACCTACAGGCAAAGCTTCGCGTAGTTTGTATGCCAAACGGTGTCATACTAAATCGGTACTTTGATGATAAATCCACGCCACGACCAGAGTCGCATCGCGAAGATATTGAAACTGCAGCCTTTGCAGTAACGCAGAACAAGCGCAAGGTGTACCGTGATTTGCGCGCCGGCGCAGAAAGTGGCTGGGACTTTAGTAGTCGCTGGTTTACTGATCCTAATAAAATTGAAACCATCCATACGACAGACATGGTGCAAGTAGATTTAAATTGCCTAATGTATCAACTAGAAATGACAATCGCCGAGGCGTACACTGCACTCAAGCAGCCGCTACTTGCTCGCAAATTTCATCATGCAGCCGAAAAGCGCGCCGATGCAATCCGTCGTTATTGCTGGAACCCAGAATCGCAGTTCTTTGAAGATTACAATTTCAGGACAGGTACAACAACAGGGAAGGCAACACTCGCAGGTGTATTCCCATTGTATGCCAAAATTGCCACGAGCGAGCAAGCTGCAGCTGTAGCAAGGCGTCTCGAGCAAGACTTCTTGAAAAAAGGTGGGCTCGTAACCACACTCGAAACTACAGCCCAGCAATGGGATGCTCCAAACGGCTGGGCCCCGTTACAATGGGTAGCAATCCAGGGTCTACGCGAATACGGATATCACACATTGGCAAATACCATTCGTGATAGGTGGCTCGATCTCAATGAGCGTGTGTACGAGACCACACAAAAAATGGTTGAAAAATATGATGTTGTAACAGCGCAGCCTGGCGGCGGTGGCGAGTATCCTTTGCAGGACGGATTCGGCTGGACGAACGGTGTATATGCGGCGCTATATGATGAAAGGCGGGGTGAGCATGGCAAGTAAACCATGGAGTGAAGTTAACGCGATTTACCAGATTTATCCGCGTAGCTTTAAAGATAGTAACAGTGACGGTATTGGTGATTTGCGCGGCGTAATCGAAAAGCTCGATTACATTCACGGCCAAAAAGATTCACTTGGTATTGATGCAATCTGGTTTAGCCCGATTTTCTCGTCGCCAATGGCGGATATGGGCTACGATGTCAGCAACTACTGTGATATTGATACACTCTTCGGTACACTCGACGATTTCAAAGAACTTGTCGAAAAAGCACACGAGCGCAACATCAATGTGATGATCGATTTTGTACCAAACCACACCAGCGATCAGCACCCGTGGTTCTTAGCGTCACGCAAAAACGACAAAGACAAAAAAGACTACTACGTTTGGCGCGACGCAAAACCAGATGGTAGTGCGCCAAACAACTGGCTCAGTATTTTTGGTGGCTCTGCATGGGAATGGGATGATGACCGCAAGCAGTATTATTTGCACACCTTCCTCAAAGAACAGCCAGATTTAAACTGGGATAACCCGCTCGTGCGCGACGAAATGAAGCGCGTCGTGCGTTTCTGGATGGAGCTTGGTGTCGACGGTATCCGTGCCGACGCAGTCCGCTGGATGAGTAAAGATCCAGAACTACATGACGATCCAGCTAATGTCGAGTGGAAGCCAAACGGCAGCGACAATACGTTCGATTCACTGCGCCACAAATACAGTCGTTTCTGGAAAAACCTCTTCCCGTACCTACGCGAGCTAACTGACGTAATGGCAGAATTCGATAATCGTATTATGATTTTCGAGGACTACCCGGATGACAACTATTCTACCAAATCGCAGTACCTCGGATTCTATAACGTCGATCCAAAAATTGGTATGCCGTTCAACTTCGAAGGTCTATGGGCAAAGTTTGATGCTACGACATTCCGTGATTTCATTACAGAATTCCAAGGTATGATCGACCCAGACGCGCATCGCCCAATTTATTGCTTTGGTAATCACGATCAATGGCGTATGGTAAGCCGTTATGGTAGCGACGAAAAAGCTCGGCTTGTCGCACTCTTGCAGATGACGCTGCCTGGGTTGCCAACGCTTTACTATGGCGATGAACTCGGCATGCCGAATACGCCAGTTACCCACGATGAAATCCGTGATCTTTCTGCATTTAGTTCTGGCGACGATAGTGTCAGTCGCGACCCTGAGCGCACGCCGATGCAGTGGGATAAAGGCCAATTTGCCGGCTTCAGCGACGTAAAGCCATGGCTACCGGTTGGTAAAAACGTCAGTACACATAACGTTGCAGCAGAGCTCAACGAGCCAGATTCATTCCTCTCGCTATACCGCCGCTTGCTGCGTCTTCGCTCGCGTCACGAAATCCTGCGCAATGGTTCATATGAGGCATTTGGAGACACTGACAAAAACGTCTTCGTATTTTCGCGCAGACTTGGCGACGAACATGCTTTCGTTGTACTCAATTTTAGTAGCGATAAGCAAGCCTTTACTCTCCCGCATAAGGGTCGAGTAATCTGCTGTACGCATCCAGTTGATTACCCGGAAATCGATAAGGACCACACAATCACGCTTCGCCCGTACGAAGGCGTAGTAGTCGAGTGCAGCAAGCATCCATTACAGCAAACTATAGACTAGCGTACATCTTCAGGTAGGAATCCATTTTCGGGATTAAACCCAGCTTCCCATTTGTAGTTTCTGTTATAACCTAAATCTTTCATGAGTTTCGTTGGTGCGTTGCGAATATGCAGGGGAACTTTAGCATCAGGGAATCGCTTTGCAAGGTCTTTTGTTGCATACATAAGTTCACTTACTTCACGCGACTTCTCGCTGCGGGCAAGCGCTGTGGCGCAGTGGTAAAGATTGTAGTTAGCTTCAGGCAACCCAACACGTTCAACAGCCTGAAATGTCGCAACAGCAAGGGCGAGTGCGCCATTGCCGGCAAGTCCAATATCTTCACTTGCAAAAATTACCATGCGCCGGGCGATGAATTTCGGATCTTCACCGGCATCAATCATACGGCTCATGTAGTAGAGAGTGGCGGTGACATCGCTACCACGCATACTTTTAATAAATGCCGACACAACATCATAGTGCATATCACCATTTTTGTCATAGCCTGGCACTTTCTTTTGTGCTGCGGCCTTCACAATCTCGGGCGTTACTTTTTCACCAAAACTGAGCGCAAGTTCTAGGTTTCCAAGCGCCGTTCGCGCATCACCACCAGCAAGCTCTGCTAAATAATCGATTGCTTTGGGTGTGACGTTCTTGGTTTTCTTAACTTTAGCGAGCGCACGCTTAATAATATCGATAATATCTTGCTTCTCTAACGGCTCTAACACAAGCACACGGCTACGGCTGAGGAGCGGGGTAATAACCTCAAAGCTCGGGTTCTCAGTCGTTGCACCAATCAACGTAATCAAACCAGATTCCACATGCGGCAAAAACGCATCTTGCTGTGCTTTATTAAACCGATGGATCTCATCAACAAAAAGAATTGTTCGCTGCCCGAGGTTCCAGTTTTGGCGGGCATGTTCGATAACTTTCTCGACATCTTTCTTGCCACTCGTAACGGCCGAGAGCTCAATAAACTCTGCCTCCACTTCGCGCGCAATAATACGGGCAAGGGTAGTCTTGCCACTGCCCGGAGGTCCCCACAAAATCAAGCTAACAGGCTCTTTACTGTGCACAATCTGGCGCAATATCTCGCCCTTTCCAAGCAAATGCGCCTGGCCGATTACTTCGTCCAGGGTGGTCGGTCGCATGCGTTCCGCTAAAGGCACTCTCTCCATCCATTTTATTATATAACAGATATAGTAGACGTTCGGAATTGACTCATCGAGCAACGGAGTAAACATTTCTTTAATAATGCTTATGATAAAATATAGATACCCATGAGTAATGTAAGGCAAGCACGTCAACATGGCTTCACAATCGTAGAGCTTCTTATTGTTATCGTCGTCATTGCTATTTTGGCGGCAATAACAGTTGTCGCATATAATGGCATAACACTACGATCTCGCAATAGCGCGCGACTCGCTGCAGTATCGGCTGCTGAAAAAGCAGTTCACCTTGCGATTGCAGCAAACTCAGCGGCAACTGTGGCGGCTGCAATTGACGATGACGGTGGATGGGGCGCCTGTATTGGTTCTGGACATCCAGATCTCGATGGAGATGGTAAGCCGGACTGCGGAAGATACGGCTCGGGAAGCTCCTATGTCCTAGAGGTTGCAAGCGTCAATAATCTACTGAAAGCAGCGGGCTCGTTGCCGAGTATGACAGCGTACCCAAAGACGACGTCAACAGATGCCGGTGGTGGTGACGTAGTCGCAGGCCCATATCTCGAGATACTTACTGTAAATGGCGCTCAGTACCTCAGCATTGAATACAGTCTCGAGGGAACAGGTCAGAGCTGTGCTAAAGAGCCGCTAATATATGGCGCGAGTGGTTCGCGTACCTTCACAAAGCCAGGCTCGAACGCGCAGTATTCATCAAGCGGTAGTGGTGTTACGGAATGCCGATACGCGCTATCCTCACCGCTCTAGAGTATTTTACAGTCCTCTGTTTTGACGCTATACTAAAAGCATATGACACAACAAACTGTACTACTGGTATTTGGTGGAGAATCATCTGAGCATGAAGTATCGGTCAGCTCGGCGCGCAATATCTACGCCGCAATGGACGGAGAAAAATACGATACAAAATTATGTTTTATCGATCCACAAGGCAAGTGGTGGCTGCTCGATGCTTGGGCTGAAAATCTCGAGCGTCATGGCGGAGTGCAGCTCGTTGCGGCACCTGGCTCCAAGAGCTTTATGACAGTACCTGGTAACTCGGTGTTGCACATTGATGTCATCTTTTCGGCATTACATGGAAAGAAGGGTGAAGATGGCACAGTGCAGGGCCTTGCAGCGCTCCTCGGTGTTCCGATTGTGGGCTGCGATGTAACGGCAAGTGCTGTCTGCATGGATAAGGCAATTACAAAGCAAATCTTAATGGCAAACGGCATTAAAACGGCCAAATTTCACCTACACAGGCGTGGTGAAGAAATACCAACATACCAAGATATGGCAAAAGATCTCGGTGAAGTCTTCTTCGTGAAGCCTGCGCGCGCCGGTAGCTCGGTTGGCGTAAGCAAGGTGCACGGCGCTGAAGAATATATGCCGGCAGTTAAGGATGCCTTGCAGCATGATGACCGTGTACTAATGGAGGAATTCATTGATGGTCGTGAATTCGAGATTTCGGTATTAGGCAATCCACCGACGCATCAAGTAAGTGGCGTTGGCGAGGTTGTCGCGGGTGCGGAATTCTATGATTACAATGATAAATATGATGAGGCAAGCGCCGCCCAGGTACTGACGAATGTTGATCTTAGTGAAGAATTGCGAACAAAGCTGCAAGACTTGGCGAGTCGAACCTATGCAGTACTTGGGTGTCGGGGCCTATCGCGTGTTGACTTTCGCATGAAAGGCAACACGCCCTATGTTCTCGAAGTGAATACATTGCCCGGGTTTACAAACATCAGTATGTACCCAAAACTATGGCGGGCGAGCGGTATGCATTATCCCGAACTCGTCGATAAGTTGATACAATTAGCAGTGAAAGAATCATAAGAAGGGAATAGTATGGGATTTGAAGTAATAGTTGCCATCTTTATTATCATCCTACTTTTGAGTGGTATCAAGGTAGTGAACCAGTTTGAGCGGGGTGTTGTACTAACGCTCGGTAAATTTACTGGCATCCGCGAGCCAGGCCTTCGCCTTGTCGTGCCTATCTTCCAGCGAATGATCAAGGTAGACCAGCGAACCAACACAATCGACATTCCGAAGCAAGAAGTAATCACGAAAGATAACGTGACAGTAAATGTTGATGCGGTCGTATACTTCCGCGTGAAAGATGCCGAAAAAGCGATTCTTGAAGTTGCTAACTTTGTCTACGCAAGCAGCCAGTTTGCACAAGCTGCGCTCCGCGATGTAACGGGTAACGTTGATCTCGATGACTTATTGAGTAAGCGCGATGACATCAGTCAGCAGATTGAGCAGATTGTTGATACTGAAACTGAGAAATGGGGTATTGATATCGAGAACGTAAAGATTCAGAATATCGAGCTTCCGCAGGACATGAAACGCGCAATGGCGAAGCAGGCCGAAGCTGAGCGTGAGCGCCGTGCGGTTATTATTAGTGCAGACGGTGAACGCCAAGCGGCACAGGGGATTGCTGATGCGGCAAGCACACTCGCAAAGAGCGAAGGTGGTATGAACATTCGTACGCTCCAAACGCTCGAGAAAATCGCAAGTGAACCAAGTCAAAAGACTCTTGTAGTATTACCAACCGACATGGCAAATAGCGGTATCGCTCAAGCGATCACATTCAGCGAGTCGAACAAGAAGTAGTAATCAATGCAAGACAATCAAGTGTTTCGCCAGCGAATGCTGGATCGTGTATTACCTGAGGTCGCAAACGAGCTTGGCGTAGGATATCGAAGTTTCTCAAAAGACTGGGTGCATCACTTTTCTAGGGGTGATGCACGCGCTGAGGTATTTGGCTATAAATTTAGCATTAATAATGCTGCAGCATCAGCAACTGCCGACGATAAGGTAGCTACGGCGGCGCTTTTAGAAGACGCCAACGTACCATGTATTCCGCATGTACTTGTGTATAATCATAAAGGCCAAATTGACCGCTACGCATCGATTGATGGCGAGGTGGTGGCGAAGCCACTTCGTGGTATGAGTGGCGCTGGTGTGCTTCGTTTTCAGAATCAGCCTGAGGCGGAACGATATATGCTCGAGACAACGCGCTTTGCCTGGACGATTGCACCATATCGCACAATAGCTCGTGAGATTCGCTCAATCGTACTTGATGGCGAAATCTTGCTAACATACGAAAAGCGCCAGTCCCTAGTTGAAGACGGCAAGGTGACGATGTTCAATCTCAAATACGGCGCCCAGCCTACGGATATAACCGCAGAAGGCAAAGTGCGCGACATTACGCTCCGTGCAATGAAGGCGTTAAACCTTCGTGTCGCAGCAGTCGATGTCGTTGAAGTAAATGGCGACTATGAGGTACTTGAAATAAACAGCGGTATCACAATGGAGCATTACATGCGCATAAGCGACCAACACTACGAGCGCGGCAAAGGCGTTTACACGAAAATTATTGCCGCATCACTTGCGTAGTATAAAAATAATCCTAGAACTCTAGGATTATTTTTATGGTGCGGGTAGAGGGAGTCGAACCCTCATCTCAGCCTTGGGAAGGCTACATAATAGCCGCTATACGATACCCGCAGAATCTATATAGTATACCAGCTTAGATTGCGAGACCGAAATGTTTGCGGAATTCAGCATAGCTATCGGCGACAAGGTGTGGCGCACTATCAAGATTTTCAAGGAACTCGCGCGAATATCGCGTCGTAATTCCGCAAACAAATAGCCCAGCTTCGCGCGCCGAAGCAATGCCGCGCGGATCATCTTCAAATGCAACAACTTTGCCCCGAGCAGATTCGGGCAATCCGAGTGCAAGAAACGCACTGTTGAATGCTTCTGGGTCTGGCTTTGGTTGGCTCACTTTTGCAACATCAATGATTCGCTCATCAGGGAAGAGTACAGTGAGGTCGGTCATGCCAAGGAATGTTTTAATATCTCGTAGGGTCGCAGTGCTCGCGATTGCATTGTAACTATCAATGTTATGGTGAGCTGAAAAGTCGCGAACAAATGAATCAGCGCCCTCAACTGCCCGTCCATATAGCGGTAATAGCTTGCCGTATGCTTCGTCTTTAAGTGCGACGAGCTCAAGAATCAGCGGATGCGTCGGGTCAACGTCGCCTGTGAGAATGCCTCGGTTTTTCAGAAGTGTATAGAATGCTCCTGAAGCTGTATGAACAGGCGATGCGGCGAAGCTATCGTAATTCTCTTGTGGGTCAACATCCTTCAATTGTGCATAGCTACTATCTTTGTCGGCAATTGTACGAAGGGCGGCAAGGCGCGCAATCTGATGAAGGTTACTAAGCGGGTCATCAGTTGGCTGGCTCCTAAGTAACGTATCATCTATGTCGTAGATGGCTCCAAGGATTTGTTCTGGTTGTTTCATATCTACTCATAATGACAGAGCAAGTTTAGGTGCGCAAGTAAAGCAGAATTTAGTTTGAATAAAAAATAACCCACTTTCGTGAGTTACTTTTCTTGGTGGCTCCTACTGGACTTGAACCAGTGACACGAGGCTCTTCAGGCCTCTGCTCTACCAACTGAGCTAAAGAGCCACACTTCGCTCTATTTTACTAGATAAGGGGCAAATAGACAAGCGGGTGGGTAAGTTGTTATGATGGGTAGAGAATGCAGCCCGTAAGTGATGATGAATTCGACCAACTAATCCAGCGCGCAATGCTCGAATTGCCGCAGGAATATATTAAAGGGCTCGATAACGTAGCAATTACCTATGCAGATGAGCCAACACCCGAGCAGCTTATTGCAAATCACGTCGGAGCGAACCAGCTTTTACTCGGACTCTATGAAGGTATCCCGCAAACCTCACGATTCTCTACGAGCTATAGCGGAGTATTGCCAGATAAAATAACAATCTTCAAGCACCCAATCATGATGGTAACGCACGACGCCATCTCATTCTTCGAGCAAATCAAGCGTACTCTGTGGCATGAAATTGCCCATCATTATGGTCTTGGCCATGATCGAATCCATGTCCTTGAACGTAGTTAAATGATGTTTTTTCTACATTAAATACTACTTACTATATCTGTATAATAAGTAGTTGGCATATTAAATAATTGAGATCGTAAATAAAAGGAGACACACATGTCCGAACATCCGACTCACTCGGCGCACCACCACGCCAGTAAGTTGACGCACCGTGAACGAACAATCGCGCTTACTATCGTAGCGCTCGCGTTTGTCATGGACTTGCTCGACAATACTATTGTTAACATTGCGATTCCGTCAATTCGTGAGAATCTTGGCGCGAGTTACGCAACCATCCAGTGGCTTATAGCTGGATATGCACTCAGCTTCGCCGTACTGCTGATTACTGGTGGTCGTATGGGCGATGTATTTGGCTACAAAAAACTCTTTATGTGGGGTGTTGGTGGATTTACACTTGCAAGTCTTCTGAGCGGTTTAGCCTGGAACTCCGAAGTTCTTATTGGCGCCCGCCTCTTGCAGGGTGGTATGGCGGCATTGATGGTGCCGCAGGTGATGAGCTTGATGCAGGTCATGTTCAAGCCAAGCGAACGCGGTGGTGTGATGGGCATCTTTGGTGCGCTTGCAGGTGTTGCGGCGAGCCTTGGCCCAGTCATCGGTGGTATTCTTATCCACTTCAATATCGCAGGCCTCGATTGGCGTCCAATCTTCCTGATTAACGTCCCAGTTGGTATCTTCGCGCTCTTCATGGCGGCAAAATATCTACCTGATGGTAAATCTCCACACCCACTTAAGCTTGACCTAGTCGGTACGCTCCTTGTGGTCGCATCTATGTTCCTTCTCGTGTTCCCACTTATCGAAGGTCGCGACTACGACTGGCCACTATGGTGCTTCGCAATGATGGCGGCAGCTATTCCAGTACTTGGTTTGTTTATCTGGTGGCAGGGCGTTAAGGACAAAAAAGATGGTTCTCCGCTTGTCGTTCCAGCACTTATGAAGACCCGTACATTCGTAACTGGTCTGATCGTGAACGTGATTTTCGAAGGTGCAATGATTGGTTTCTTCCTACCGTTTACTCTTATCTTGCAGGTAGGTCTTGGCTACGAAGTAATCGAGGCGGCCCTAACGGGTATTCCAACAGCAATCGGTATTTCTGTAGTTATGGCGGTATTCGGCCAAAAGCTCATTCCAAAGCTTGGTCGTTACACTATGACACTTGGTACGGTTATCATGGCGATGGGTCTTGGCCTTATCTACCTCTTTGTTAACTGGCACGGTCTCGATACCACTCCATGGGAATTCATTCCAGGTCTTCTTGTAACTGGTGCTGGTATGGCACTCATCATGTCACCAATGTTCTCAGTTGTACTTACTGATGTCGACTCAAAGCACGCGGGTAGCGCATCTGGAGTATTGAACGCCGTGCAGCAACTCGGTGGTGCAGTAGGTACTGCGCTGATTGGCGTGTTCTTCTTCGGTCAGCTCGTTACAAGCGCACCGGCAAGCTTTACATCTGTAGAATCAAGCATCCGCTCGAGCCTCGCTGATGCACACTTGCCAAAGGCAACCGAAGACGAAATCCTCAAGGGCGCAAAGACATGCTTTGTCGACACTAACAAGGCAAAGGATGCCGATGAAACTCCTGAAAGCTGTAAGAAACTTCAGCAGCCTGCTGCAGGTCCGTCTGCTGAAATGCTAGCAAGTATGACTCCGGAACAGATCAGCCAGATGAAGGCTGCACAGGAAAAGACAGGCAAGATTATTGAGAAGTCGATCACTGATGGTGTAAAGAAAGCCAACGCTGCGAACTTCACCGATGCATTCCGTGCAGCAGTGTTCTTCGAACTTGCAATCCTTGCAGCAGTGTTCTTGCTAAGCTTTGCACTTCCACGCCACATTCGCCCAAGCGAAGAAGGCATGGGCCACTAGAATCTAGTTACTTTAGCACCTTGTGTGCAAGACTAACAACATCTGAAACCGGCTTAGACTCTAGGGTCTGGCCGGTTTTATAGCTGAGCATAATCCATTGTTTATCGGTAAGAATGTGAAGTAAACCCAAATCTTCATCAAAATAAGCTACGGTACCAAGGTCTTTAACTTCTTCGCTGTGTACAACATTCTTTTTGTGGCCGCTAAATTCTGTTTTATTCTGGGTGATTCCTGCAGGATTAGTTGCTGAGCGCACCGAAATAGCAAGGCTTTGCATTGCACTGCCATCAGCGTTTTTGTCAGTGTAGCTACAGCGGCTCGTTGCAGTTTCGGCGTCAGACGCAATCGCTGGGGTATTAGCGTCGGTACTGATTACTTCATTGCCGAGAACGTCCATTGCCTTAGTCGGCGTGAGCATGTCGCAGGCTTTCGTCGGTTCATATGCGAGCTTCGGTGGATGTGGCTGGTTATAGATGAAAAGTGCACCAAATACGACGATACAAACTGCGGCAATGATACCTACGGTAAATTGTTGTTTGTGTGCGGTAACGTAGGTCGTGGCTGTCTCAAGGTATTGTTTCATAATTAGTTACAGTATAGCAGTAGTAATAGCTATACAGCTAATGAATATTTTGTTACTTTAAGGATATATTAACGAGAGTCATCTTAACTGATAAGCATGTTGAAGAAATTAGCCGTTGCCGGATTTGTCATTGTCACGTTTATTATGTATAGTCTTCATCAACGAAATGAAGGTTCTCAGGCGGCGCAAAAAGTTCCCAAAAACCAAACCAATACTTCGCAAACCACCGCTCCTAGCTCAAGTGCAATAACCCCGGCTTCTTCTGCAGCAAACTACAAAGATGGCTCGTACACCGGCAAAAGTAGTGATGCGTTCTATGGGTTTGTACAGGTACGCGCAACGATCACTAGCGGCAAGCTTACCGACATTACAGTCTTAGATTACCCGCAAGATCGTGATACCTCTATTCAAATTAATGACAGTGCGTTACCACAACTCAAGCAAGAAGCAATCCAGGCACAAGCTGCACAGGTTGATGGTATCTCTGGTGCGACCGATACAAGCAGGGCATTCACAGAATCACTTGGCGACGCGCTTGCGCAGGCTGCGGCATGATAAAACAAACGCGGCTTATCATGGGTATGCCAATCGTGCTCATGACGCCAGATGTATCAGTGACAAACGAAAATATTGAGGAAGTCTTTACGTTTTTCAAATATGTAGATAAAACCTATAGTCCATTTATCGATTCGAGCATCGTGTCACGTATTAATCGCGGCGCGATAGGCGAGCCGGAATATTCCGATGAGCTACGCGAAATCTTAGCAATTGCAAAAAGTACCAAGCGGCAAACAAATGGCTATTTTGATGTGTGGCACAAAGGTAATTTTGACCCCTCAGGCATTGTAAAGGGATGGGCAATCGCAGAAGCGGTAAAAATCCTCGCTAAATATACTAACGCTTTCTACGTAGAAGCGGGTGGCGATATTCAAGTAAGTGGGGTAAATGATGAAGGCAGCCCATGGCAAATCGGCATACGTAATCCTTTCGATCGCCATCAAAACATCAAGGTTATTGCGCTCAAAAGCAACGCAATTGCCACCTCGGGTACGGCAATCCGTGGGCAACATATTTATGATCCCGTTCAAGGCAAGGAGCTTAACGAGGTGATCTCAGTCAGTGTAATCGCGCCAAGTATTATCGATGCCGATCGCATGGCGACGGCCGCATTCGCAATGGGTGTCAAGGGGATTTATTTTATCGAGCAACTTGATGGCTATGAAGCCTATGCGGTAATGCATGATAAAACAGCGATTGCTACAACAGGCTGGCATAGGTATGAGGTAAAAGCATGAACTTCGTAGACAGCCTTATTAACCGCATTACCATGTATCGGTTGCTTATATATTATTTGTGTGGTCTCTTGCTCGCGGCAATGTTTTTTGGCGCCGTTGGCACGCTTGCATATTCACCGCAAATGATACTATTGTCGGCGTCAGCCACAGTCGGCGTTTGCTACGTAGTGAATTATGCATTTGCCAAGATTTATGAAGCACCGAGCAATACCGAATCGGCGCTCATTACTGGGCTAATTTTATCGCTAATCATTACGCCAATGTCATCCCTCAAAGATGTCACATTCCTCTTAGCGGCCTCTGGCCTGGCGATTGCGTCGAAATACATTATCGCAGTAGGCAACAAGCATATCTTTAACCCTGCAGCGATTGCTGTGGCACTGACCGCATTCGGCCCTAGAGAATCCGCTAGTTGGTGGATTGGGTCTGCGGTACTATTGCCATTCGTCATTGCAGGTGGCTTACTGATTATTCGCAAGATTCGCCGCGCGACAATGCTCGGCATCTACTTCGGCATCGCACTCAGTTCAGTAATCATAATGGCCGCGGCCACAAATCATGATATAGGCGCTACAATTCAGGCAACGCTCCTGCATTCATCACTCTTCTTCCTTGGGTTCGTAATGCTAACCGAGCCATACACTTCGCCGTCGACCAAGATGCATCGGTATATGTATGCAGGGATTGTCGGCCTCTTATTTTCACCGCTTATTCAAATCGCAGGTGTTTATTCCACGCCCGAACTTGCTCTAATAGTGGGCAATCTTTACACCTTTTTCGTAACGCCAATTGCTAAAACGAAAGTTCGTATCACTCATCGCACAATGTACGGCGCAAATACCGAAGATATCGAACTAACACCCGAGCACTCATTTACATATAAACCAGGGCAATATATTGAAATGACACTACCGCATCATAGTAGCGACGCCCGAGGTGCCAGGCGCTACTTCACACTCGCGTCATCACCAACCGAAGATACACTACACCTCGGTGTTCGTTATTACGAAAACGGTAGTAGCTTTAAAGAGGCGTTACACGATAACAATAATGCGCCGATGTCCGTGGGGCAAGTGGGCGGCGACTTTACATTGCCGCGGGACCCAAACGCTAAGCTTGCGTTTATCGCGGGCGGCATCGGCATTACACCGTTCAGAAGCATAGTGAAATACATGGTGGATATAAACGATCAGCGGCCAGCTACTTTACTTTATGGCGAGCGAAGTACGGAGGATATCGCATATAAAAGCATTTTCGAGGAAGCACACGCAAAAATAGGGCTGACGACAAAGTATGTCATCAGTACGGCATCAAAAACACAGGATAGTGAAATTGTAGGTAATATTAGTCGCGAACTTATCGAGCACGAAATACCAGATTACACATCACGAATATTCTATATTTCTGGCCCGCAATCAATGGTGCAAGGGGTGAGGCGAGAGCTTCGAGCTATGGGGGTACCAAAGCGAAATATTAAAGCAGACTACTTCTTCGGGTACGCGTAATAAGCACATGTAGTATGATGAGGGTATGGATGTCTTCATTGTCTTCTGCGCAAAGTATCTCATTATCGTAGTTGGTTTATTCGCTTTAAGCTACTGGCTCACCTTGGCTCGCAAGCAAAAGACAGAGGTACTCATCATGGGCGCTATCACTGGCATTGTAGCGTTTATCCTCGCTAAAACGGGTAGCGTACTATTTGTAGATCCTCGCCCGTTTGTCTCTGATGGTGTCACGCCTCTGTTTGCGTATACTGCCGATAACGGCTTCCCGTCAGACCACACATTGCTTGGTATGGTTATTACGATGGCTTTACTAAGCGTGTCTCGCAAGTGGGCGGTAAATCTGTTTGTTCTTACGGTAGTAATTGGTGCTTCGCGAGTATTCGCTGGTGTTCACCACCCAATCGATATCGTCGGTAGCATCGTATTCGGTGCGCTCAGTGGGGTAGTTGCAATGTACTATACGCCAAAAATTATCAACTCACTTGCAGCTTCAAAATACGCCAAAACACTTGGTTTACATAACGTAAAGAACAAGAAAAAGTAGCAAATTATAGTATTTTTCAAACTTCACCACCCCTGTAATATGGGGGTTTTAGTATTTTCTTGTATAAGATACCTTGACAGTCATAGTAATCTGATATACAATGTAAATATGATCGATACGAAATTAACGTCAGATCTTTTACGCGGACACACCGACACGATGATTCTCAAGCTACTCATCGACGGCGATAGGTACGGGTACGAGATCACCAAGCACATCCTCGACGCCTCGGGCGGTGAATACGAGCTGAAAGAAGCCACGATGTATTCCAGCCTCAAGCGCCTCGAAGCTGATGGCCGCATCTCCTCGTACTGGGGAGACGAAAGTCAGGGCGGCCGACGCAAATATTACCATATAACTGAAAGCGGCCGGGAAGTATACGATACGAATATCACTACCTGGAACGCGGCAAAGAAAATTTTAGAAAAGTTACTTTAGGAGAATATTATGGAAGACAAACTACAACAATTTATCAACCAAGCATTTGCGCCGTACGGGGAATTCCCAGCACGCAAAGATGTCGAGCAAGAGCTACTAGCAAACTTAACTGAAAAATATAACGACCTCAAACGCGATGGTAAAAGCGACGAAGAGGCCTACCAGTTAACAACTGAATCATTCGGCGATGTATCAGAAATCATGGAGCAAGTTGCCCCAGCAGAACATGCCCGCGAAACTCGTAAGCAAGATTTGCGCCAAACAATTGTTGATGGTATTAAAGACACATTCGGTATCGGCGACACCTCACGCTTCCGTGCATCAGCACTTGAAGAATCAGACCTAGCTGGCACAAACCTTCGCGGCGCAGACTTCAGTATGAGCGCACTGATGAAGAGTAACTTCAACGGCTCAAAGTTGCAGGGCGCTACGTTTAAGGCAGCTGCATTGAAAGGCTCAACATTTGCGGATGCAGATCTCACTGGTGCTGTATTTAACAGCAGCGATATCCAAGAGGCGGATTTCACGAACGCCGACCTGTCAAATGCAACATTGATTAGCTGTGCGCTAAAGGGCGCAAACTTCGATAATGCAAATCTTACGAATACAGTGTTCAAGCACTCTGATCTTGGCGAAGTAATATTGGATGGCCATACGCTTAACGGCACGGTATTCGACGGTGCGGGCCTCAAGAACACGTCGTTCCAGGGCGCAACGCTCGTAAATGTATCGTTCCACCACTCACAGGTTAAGCACACGATCTTTGACGGCGCAACAATGGATAAAACAACCTACGCCTTATTGAAAGGTGCGAAAGCTAACCTCGAAAACGTAACGGTGGAATAAACCTAATGAGTACAATCACAGTAAAAAACCTTACCAAAGCATATGGCAAACAGCAGGTGCTAAAGGGCGTCGACTTTACGGTCGAAGAGGGCAAAATCTTTGCACTTCTCGGCAGTAACGGTGCCGGCAAAACCACCACAATCAACATCCTCACGACGCTCATTCCAGCTGATGGCGGTGATGCAAACGTTGCGGGATTCAGTGTTGCAAACGAAGCGCAAAAGATTCGTAAAGCGATTAGTCTTACTGGCCAATTCGCAGCAGTTGACGACATGCTTTCAGCACGCGAAAACTTGCAGCTTATCTGCGATCTACGTCATGTTAAAAATGGCGGCAGCGTTGCGGCGAAACTCCTTTCGGATTTCGGGCTGAGCGATGCTGCGGACCGTCGCGTAGTAACCTTCTCGGGTGGTATGCGCCGTCGGCTCGACATCGCAATGAGCCTCGTCGGCTCACCTAAGATCATCTTTCTTGATGAGCCAACTACTGGCCTCGACCCAGAAGCACGTAACGAAATGTGGCGCACTATCCATAAGCTCGCAAATAGCGGCACAACGATTTTACTGACCACTCAGTATCTCGATGAAGCGGACGAACTCGCCGACCGAATCGCAGTGCTCGATGGCGGCAAAATTGTCGCAAATGGCACGGCAGCTGAACTCAAAAAGCTCGTACCAGCAGGCGTTGTTGAGATGACCTTCGCTGATGACGTAGCTGCACAAAAGGCGGCGGGCGCACTTGCAGAATTTGCACCAAAACAAGATGGCGTAAAGCTGACGGTTACTGGCGACGGTAGCGTAAAAGGTCTCGCGAGCCTCTTCCGTAAAATGGAAGTTGCTGGCTGCGAACCAGCCGAATTTTCACAAAAGCAACCAACCCTCGATGACGTATTCTTCAAGCTCACGGGCAAGCAGAAGTCAAACTCGAGTGATAAGAAAGTGGAGAAATAACATGCTTCGCGATACATGGACAATGGCAAAACGCAGCCTGAAACACATCCTGCGCAGTCCAGACACAATCATTACAGTTGTAATGATGCCAATCGCTATGCTTTTGCTCTTCGTGTACGTCTTTGGCGGCGCAATCGGGCATGGCACAGGTGGCAGCTACATTAACTTTATTACGCCAGGTATCATCGTGATGACGGTCGTAAGCGGCATTGCCTACGCGGCATTCCGTCTAAACATGGACATCCAGCGCGGGATTATCAATCGCTTCCGTACGATGCCGGTAGCACCAAGCTCAATCCTCGGCGGGCAGGCAGCGAGCTCGACGCTCTCGAACCTCGTCTCATCGCTACTTGTGCTCACCGTTGCATTTGCAGCCGGCTTCCGCACAAGTGCCGGAGTGGGTGAATGGTTGCTATTTGCAGCGCTCACAGTACTCTTTACCCTAGCACTCACCTGGATGGCAGTATTCTTCGGCCTCCTCGCGAAAACCGCAGAAGGCTCAGGCTCATTCAGCTACCTACTAATGCTCCTTATCTTCATCAGCCCATCATTCGTACCAACAGCAAGTATGACGCCATTCCTTCGTGGATTCGCTGAGCATCAGCCGCTCACGCCAATCATTGAAACGATGCGCTCATTGTTGACGAACGGCACCGCTGGAAGCCACGCCTTACTTGCATTCGTATGGTGTACTGGCATCCTAGTTGCCGCTTACAGTGCATCGGTAATGCTCTATAAGCGACGGAGCGCATAAGCACAACTCACAGATAAAAGAAGCGCCCGTTTTGGCGCTTCTTTTGATGGAATCGTTTATTATACTTCTTCGCGTGGGCGAGTAATGGTTGCAAGTTTAGCGATACCCCAGCCAACTATGTAGTACACAATAATGGCCACGATAGTACTCACTTCAAGATACGATTTACCATAGCTTGGCTCATAGCTGAAAATCCCAAAGAAAGGCGCGGCAAACATGCCACTAAGGTTATATACAAAGCTTACGAAGCCTGCGCTATCATTTGCGCCAAGTAGTTGGAGAACAACGCGCATAAGCAACAGAACAATAATCGCACCGGTAAGGTACCATACTACTCTTTGAAATATGACCACACCTGATGTCGGCGTCTGTTGAGTGACGGTTCTACGGTGAACATCAGTCCCGCCGCTACTTGTATTTGTTTCTCTTACCTCTGTTGTCTGCTTCTCTTCTTCCATAGAAACCTCCTTAGATAGTACTTTTATTATACGCTCTAAAAATAAGCTAAATCAAAGAGCTGCATAGGCGATAGCGATAAATTTAACAACTTTACGGCTAATTTTCTGTTTAACTCTTGAAAAATCCATCGTTTTACCCTATAATTTCAGGTTGTACGCGGGTATAGCTCAGTTGTTAGAGCGCATCCTTGCCAAGGATGAGGCCAGGAGTTAGAGTCTCCTTACCCGCACCACGAACGAAATCATTACTATCAAGGAACCCTGCCCAGGGTTCCTTTAGTTTAAAAGATACCTCTGACCCCTTGCGAAAGTCCTTTTCAGTGGCTGTAATTGTAAAGTTAGAGAAGAAGATTCTAATGAAAGCATCCATTTGCTTCATATCGCGGATTTTTCCCAAGATAACAGGGGTAGATTGAAAAAGTTTGAGATATTCCTTGAATTCTGGAATTGAGTTAGGCGCACCCTCTCGAAGCTTGACGACTTCATCGTATCTGGCTCGAAGCCTCTCAATTTCAGCAAGTTCAGCATCAAGGTCGTAATGTCCCTTGAGTTTGCCCGATTCATCTTCCCTGATAAGCTTCTTCAGATTTTCATAAGAGGTCTCTTTGTTGCCGATTCGCACTTTTAAGCTTGCGATCTCAGAATCCATTGTCTTCTGACTTTGTTTGACGCGGACTTTGGCATTCTTAACAAATGTATCGTAATTGCTTTCTGTTACGAAGAAATATGTCGAGAAGAACTTTTGAACCTCATCAATTACGAGGCGCGCCTTTGCTGACTTGCCTTTGAGTCTGCAATCTATAGTGTCGCATCTGTAGTAATATCGGTATTCATAGATTTCGCCGTCTCGGCGTTTATTTGTCATATGCGATGTCATTGACTGATTGCAACCACCACAATGAACAAGCTGTCGTAGGAAATCGGACTTAATATTGCCACCTTTGGGGCGGTTAATAGTAAGAATCTTTGCGGAATTAAGACTATCAACCTTGTTGAGCTTTAAGAAATCATCAACCTCAATTAGAGGCTCGAAGTCATAGTACTCGTTCAAATTCACTAGGGTCTTACCCCATTTATGTATTCCCGCGTAATGAGGGTCTCTCAATAGGTCAGAGACATCATCTTTGCTCCATGTATGCGGCACTGAATCAAACCCACGACGCTTCTGCACCTTATAGTCTTGGTCATTGATCCAAAGCCGTATCTCTTTTTGCGATTTACCAGCGAGCGCCATATCGAACATTTGCTTCACTAACGTAAAGCTATCCTGATCGGGCTGAAAGTGACGCTTGGTATCAATAATGTACCCGTGCTTAAACTTGCCAATAAATTCACCATCTCCTACAGCACGACGGTTTCCACGATTAACAGACTCACTGAGGTGTTCTGAGTACTGTTTTGCCATCACAAATGTAATGCCTAGCAGCATCTTTCCTGCAGGAGTATTCTCAAACGTAAAAGTAGGGAACTGAAGATCCTTGATGAGATCTCTATCAACAAAGTCAATAATCGTTCCCGCCTCTTTCATATTGCGAGATAGCCTATCTGGATGCCATGCAATCAATCCGTCAATCTTACCGCTTTTAATATCTTGAATAAGCTGCTTGAACGCATCGCGCGTATCAGCAACTTTTGCAGAAAACTTATCTTCGTAGATGCGGACAACGTTTAGGCCTTGTGGGCCGCTGATGCGATCCATACACTCTCGCACTTGATCTTCGATTGAAGAAGCCTGTTTTTCATCACCCTGTGTTGATTTACGGGCATACAAAGCATATCGAAGCTTTTGTCGATCGATTTCTTCGGGTTCATTCCCCTTAAGCAGCTTAAGGAGCTCTTGTTGTTTTTGCAGCTCGTCCATAGTACTCAGTATAAGGTGTACGTGTAGTTAGAGCTATTTTAGGCTAATGGATCATAATATAATTTTGATGCCATCACGGACGAGAAACACTTCATCGCTCGTCTCTTTTTCAAGTTGTGCCTGCAAGATTTTCATTAATTCCTCGTAACTAACAGAGGTCTCGTCTAAAGTTTGCGGCACAACTGTAACAACCTATGATTTGCGTAATACTTATCATAAGATTTTCCGGCTCAATGGAGCGATATCGACCACCCACCCGCTTGAGATTACAGTTTCTCCAAGTACCCTACAGCCCCCTCCCAAAAGCTGCTGTCTCCACAAAGATACTCGCTTAATTTCTAGTACCTATTATAATGCTTTTGGCTACATTTTTCAAGGGTAAAAATTACACGACAAAATCAATTCTAACCTTGATACTACCCTGCTAAATCAGAGGGGTCTGTTTCTTCTTTTGGCTGAATAATTTCCATGTCATCATCAGTTAAAATGAATCTTTTTTGCGCATCTTCATCCATATCAGAAATTCCGTGTACAATTTACTTTGCCTGTCGATTCCTTATTTCACTATTCACAAACCCTCGTTTAGCCATCGCCTCATCAAATCGCTTATCCATATAGAATAAATCGGCAAAGATTCCCATCATAAAATAGTTGATAGTAATAAGTCGCATTAGTGAAATATGTTCACCTAAGTAGAAACGATTCATCGGCACAAACCAGCTCAACCAGGTGAGCACTTTATACGTTGTACGATTCTTCATAGTTACTTCTGTTCGTCGACAGTGATTGAATAGTCTTTAATACTTGAAGTGTTAATGTAGAGGTAATAGTTCCCTGCAGGCTTTTGTAATACTTGCTCGCCGCTCTTGTTGCCAATAGTTGTGACGTCTTGAACAGCTACATCCATTTCACCCTTGCTATTCTTTGTGATTGTAGAGCCCTCTGGAAGCATGTAGAGCAGTGCTGTGCCAGAATCTGAGGCTGAGTTAACAGTGTATTTAATACGAACATTACCACTAGAAACAGTGAAGATATCGCCACTCTTTTGTGCGGTATCTCCTACAAGTTCTGAAACCTTTGTCCATTGCTTCGGTGAAGTAGTCTGAGCGTTCGTGTCACTCCTTGCATCTTTAGTCTTCTGCGCGCCGTCTGGGTTTGCTAGATAGCCAATAATACCAAACACAACAATGATTGCTGTCCAGATTTGCCATTTTTTGTACCATGGTTTTGATTGCATCTTGTCCATAAAGAATCCTCCTGTCGACTCTCATAGTTGATTATTGCGGCAAACTAAAAAGCTCGCCGCCAGCGATGACTTTGCAGTCACCCACACCCTTTCGGGTATGACTATCAGGAAATAGGCTCTGACGACGAGCTTTTATTTCCTGATAGATTTTAGTGACCATACCTTCGCGTAAGCGCGGCTCTAGGTCGAGGCGGCAATGCCGCTTGTCATCCATTATACAACGAATAAGCGAGTAACCGATGCAGTAGTCTTTGAGGGCTATTTAACAATTATTAAATTATTATCTTAGGAAGACGTGACATAATAGCGATATGAACTTCTACATCAAGTCAATTAAATTGAGTGACGGTAAAGTCGTCTCTTTGCCTGAGGGTGGACTAATTATCTTTGTGGGGCCTAATAACGTAGGTAAATCTACAGCTCTTGAGGACATCAATAACGCAATGTATGGAGGGGCCGACCAGAGGGTAATACGCGAAGTGGTAGATGCTCGCGATGGCGATGGGCAAGATCTTGTGGAGTGGCTCGACTCTCATGTTGAGAAGCAAGAGAGGTCAGCTGGACAAGAGTACACCTACGCAAGGATGTCACATAATGGCGGCGTAACCCCCAGTTATGCCAAAAACTTGTGGAATGATAAAGATCAACCTATTGGCCATTTGTGGCCTCTCATGTCGCTTTATTTAGATGCACTTGCAAGGTTGCAGCAGATGACACAAGCGCCAACTTACGAGCTTGGGACTCAGAATCCCACCCAGCCACTTCAATACCTTTGGAAGGACGAAACCAAGCGCGAGGAGCTGAATCAAATAGCCGAAGAGGTCTTCAACACACCCATCTCACTTTACCCGTATGGCCCCTCTTTGAAGCTGCATTTAGGCAAGCTTGAGATCGCGCCGTCGCCATATCCCGATGACGCACTTATAGCAACAGTGAAACAGATGCCAGAGCTTGACCATCAGGGGCATGGGATGCGTAGTTTTATGTATTTAATGCTTGTTATGATGGTGCGCGATAACTTCTGTGTTTTAATTGATGAACCTGAGGTATTCCTGCATCCTCCGCAGGCGCTTGCTCTCGGAAAGCGATTGAGAAAGGCAAGCAAAGCACAATCTCAAGTCTTTGTCAGTACGCACAGTACCGATATAGTTCGAGGTGCTTTAAGCGAGAAAGCAGGTTCTCCTGTAATGGTGATTCGGCTAACACGTGAAGATAAGATAAATCATGCAAGCGTGTTGGAGCCAGAAGATATCGAAAAGCTGTGGGCGGACCCAATTACGAGATATTCGAATCTTCTGGACGGCCTATTCCATCATACGACCGTGTTGTGCGAAGGTGATGCGGATTGTAAGTTCTATAGCGCGGTTCTCGAGAAACTGGGGCCTGATGGAAGCCGCTATAGTCCTGAAGATCTTCATTTTACTTACTCGAGCGGGAAAGACCGCATGGCTAATATGGCGGCTGCTTTAAACGCAGTAGATGTTCGCGTGCGAGCTATTGCAGATATAGATCTTTTACGAAAAGATGACATACACTCGCTAGAAAAACTCATAATCGCACAAGGCGGAGAAATGACAGAGGAGATTAGAAAGCATTTGGGAATTCTTGATGCGGGAGTCAGGAGTCTGGATAAAAAGCTTACCCAGGAGTTTGTGAAACAAGAGCTTGCTGAAATCTCAAGCGAACTAGCGACAGGCGACTTAGAAAGCGAACAGAAGAAAAGAATAAATAGGCTTCTTCAAGGAGAAACTGGATGGGCACAGATCAAGCGGGGCGGGAAGGGCAGCCTTCCAGCGGGTAACACGATCACGAGTTTTGAGTGGCTCGTCGAAAAAATGAAAGAGCTTGGAATATTTGTAGTAGAAGTAGGAGAAGTTGAGCGTTTTGTGCCTCAGGTAGCTGCGCATGGACCTGCGTGGTTGGCAGAGGTACTCGAAAAAGGCCTCGAATCTACGGCTGCAAGTGGCGAGGCGGGAGCATTAATGGCCACTGTTGCTAGTAGGCATGGCTAGGATGGGGATGTGCTCACTGCTCTAGCTAACAATATGCGATTAGAGATAGCGGTATAATAGAAGGCTATGATTGCTAATGATCGCGTAGAGATGGTCGCCTTTGCGTCCAGTCTTGTCCCTCCTGTGAACGTCGAAAACCTTCAGAAGGCAGGTTTTAGTATTTTGTTGCCATCACCGGTATGGGACGATAGAAGCAAGGAGATCTACCTAAGGGTCAATAACAGTATTTACTTCTCTGATAAAAAACGCGTTACATTTCACGAAGCTTTAATTGATCATTTAAGCTTAGTGCTTGGCAAGGAATGGAAAGAGGCGCAAGCAAAACTCCCAGTTGGCGACAGGCATTTTATCTTTGAATGTTATAACGAAACCGACCGCTACCTTAGTAGTCGTGATGCCGATGTACATAAAGAGAACCAGCAGATAAGTTCAGTTTCTCCAAACGGATATGTGCAGTCGCTCATATCTCTTGCATTTGACGTATACTTGCTTGAAAATGCACGTGTGCTAGACGGAAAAGTAGTTGATCGACTCAAGCTTAAGGACCAATATCAAGGAGCGAGGTATGAAATTACTGTCGCTGCAATTTACATCAAAGCTGGGTGGACTATCGAATGGTGTAGAGACCAAAGAGGCGTTAAGATACCAGAATTTATTGCTACCAGTTCGGATGGCAAATGCAAGATGGCTGTTGAGGCTAAGAGTAAAAGGCGAGATGGTATACTCCACAAAGATGGGGTATTTGATCCTAAAAATGCCGAGAAAGGCAATATGCTATATCTATTCAAAGAGGCTCTGGGAAAGGAAACATTCGATCTTCCCTATGCGATTTTTATGGATTTAAACTCACCACAAACAATTGCTAAAGCGCATAAAGAGCATTGGTTGAGCGATTTGCGCGCACTTTTTAGTAGTGTGAACCCAAGCCATAACGAGAGTACAATTGAAAAACAAAATCTTGTAGTTTCAACAAATTTCAGCCCACATTATGACGGTAGAGGGAAAGCGATCGGAGGGCAATACACAATAGCTCTCTCATCAAATGCTGAACATCCGATTTCTAATGAATACTTAGATCCAATTATCTTAGCTATAGAAAATGTACAATCAGTTCCTATGCTCTTTCCTAGTCATATAAATTAAACCGCAGGAGACTTTACCGAATAAACTAAGTCTTTAATCCTCTTAGACATCAGATTATGAATTTTAATCTCCTTCGCTTTAGTAATTTCTGCATTTGCAGCAGCCAAGTCATTCTTACTAATGTAGTATTTGGCAAACTCGTAATATGAGAAAAGCTGGTTGATTTCTAAATTGAATTTATCCTCGATATTATCAAACGCTTTTGAGTATAAGCTTCGTGCGGCCTTGGGTTTATCCTGAGAAAGCATAAACAGAGCCTTTGTCGCATAAGTAAATGGAGAATCGCTAAGCGCGTCAATAAGTTCATTGGCCTCATCATAACCACCAAGCTGTAGCAAGCTAAATATGTAGTTATTCAAAATGAGTTGCCCAATGTACGTGTTCGGATTGTTATTGACCACTGCAGGCTTCAGAATATCCAAGGCCGCTTCATTATTCAGGTCAGTGATCGAATAAAGGTAGCTGAGGTTCACTATTATTTCAGGATCATCCTTATATAATTCATGGGCAGCAATGCTGAGCTGTTTGGCCTCTTGAAATTTATGATCATCAATCAGCCTTCTCATTTTCAATCTTAGCGCATTCAAGTGATCGGGGAACATCCTCAGTAGTTTATCTGCAACATCTTCAGCATCTGATTGTCGCCCTGACTTGTAGTATGATTCCATTAGATTTCCAAAAATTACACCATGAATTTCTCTAGAGGGTCGCTTAACGTTCTGTCTTTCTAGAGATCTTGTTGCCATTCCATAGAATTTTATAGCCTTCTTAGGGTCACCTTTTCGATGATATGTAACACCCTGATTGTTGAGGTATAAAGCATTATCCGGGTGTTCTCTTAATAGGTTAGAGTGGATCTCAAATGCTAAATCGTAATCTTCTGAATGATCTATTAGTAACTGCGCTAAACTAGCCAGCCACATGTCATCAAGCGGAAGTTTAAGCTCATATGCCTGCTTGAGGATATCAAGGGCCTTCTCATACTCTTTTACAATCAAATGTGACGAAGCAAGATTCTGGTAGGCGTGCGTGAATCGCCCATCTACTCCAATTGCTGATTTGAAAAATTTTGATGCTTGTTCAAAATCACCGCTGGCTTGGTATACTACTCCTGAATTATTTAATCCATGTATATAATGTGGATCTGTCTTCAAGGCGGTCTTAAATTGTTCTTTAGCTACATCAAGCCTACCCAATCTTATGCACGCCAGGCCGTACATATTGTGAAGCTCAAGCTCGTCAGGGTATAATTCTGCGTATTTTTTGAAAGTGGATATGTTCTGAAGTATTACGTCATCTCCACCCTCGAATAGGAAGACGAGATACTCTTCAATGTCTTTGAGGTTATCTGATTTCGCTAAAAGTTGATTAAAATATTTATCAGCAGATACTCTCTTGCCCCACTTAATGCTTAAACTAACTAGCTTTCGAAGTACATGAGATGAGTTGTTTGTTTTACGAAGTGCTTGCAAATAGTACTTGTTTGCAATTCTGAAAGACCCTTTAGCGGTATGCAGGTCTGCTAGCTGCATGAGTGATCTTGCATTATGCGTCTCTTTAACTTTTTGCACTATCTTCGCCTCAAATAGATTATTGAGCTCATCTGAATTGTTACTCAAAGAATCAATCCACTGGGCGAACACCATCTCATGAGATATTTTAGTCTCATCCAGATCAGGCACCTGGGCTAAGCTTGTCTCCGATAGCTGATGTTGCAGTAGTTGCATTACGTTTAGTATAACCTTTCCAATGCCTGAATGGCTATATTTAGGTCTCCTACGCGCTTCTCATAGTTAAGATTAGATAATGATCTACTCAAAGTCGATATGTCTTTTGTTTTTTCTTGGCTATTTAAATTAATCGTCAACCAGCTATCTGCCCATGACTGATTTCGCTCGCACCACTCAAAATAATCAGATTTTCGAATCTCTAAATCCATAGTCGAAAGATACCTCTCAACTCCCATATCATATTTTTGCTTAATAAATTTCTTGATCCTTGCCTTCATATCGAGCAAGTGCCCGGCATTACTAATGGTCTCAAACTCCATGCAAGATTTTAAAAGATAACCTATTGCATACGAATCACCCAAAATATGTGAGGTGTCTTCGTGCTCTATTAAACCAAATTCAACCTCAGGAGGTCTCAGAAGGTATCCGAACGACGGGCTGTGCCCATCGCTCAGTTCGAGCGGTCCGTGTATACTGTAGCTTTTCCCAAAATCAACAAGCATAGGCATTGCTCTACCTTCAGAGTAATTGATCATTACATTTTTAAAATGCAGATCCCGGTGTATATAGCCTAGAATCTGAATTGACAAGACGACCTTACAAATCTCTATGAATAAATCTATTTTCTTATTGAAGTCTTCATCGGCCACGACAGTATCAAGCCATCCGTCTAAATCATCATCAGCTTTTTGCATTAGATAGTGATAGTCATGGCTTCCCGTGTCGAGAATTCGACTGTAGGGAGTAATTACATTTTGATGATCAATCAATTCGTGAAGGATTGTATTCTCTTGCTCAAATCGGGCGAAGGCTTCGTCGCCCAGCTTTGTCAAATATTTTACCGCTACATAAGTATTTGAAGGTATATGTACTCCAAATTTAACAAGGCCAGAATTTCCACTTGCCTCGTCATCATTACTAAGAGTGATGTCTCTTAAAGTTAGCTCCATCAGTATGACTATTATAAAGACTCATCCCAAAAACTGGTAGTACTAATATAATCACAAGTCCTGGGTCTAGAAACCCTTCCTTCTATGTCTAATCTGGACGTCTGTAATCCCAATCGGTTACCCGTAAAGCAGAGTCGAGGTATTTGACGACATCCCGAATAGTCTTTTCCTGAATGGTCATCGAAACATCTTTAGCAAATAATGCAAAAGAGCGCTCAATATACGTTTCTAATGGCCAATTCGTGCCCAAGAAACTAGTATTTTGGCTTACCAGATTTTGATATAACGTAACAATCTCTGCGAACTCATTGAGGCATTTTGCAATCTCGGTAATCTTGACACTTGCCTTGTCACGGCGAGTGATTTTATTGGTTTTAAAAACACCAAACTCTTCGAGCTCCTCAGTCACATCATATTTTTCTGGATACTGATCTTTGTGAAACTTCAGGCCCTGGTATTCTGTCATAATTTGATGAAAATAGCCTTTAGTTTGAAATCGGATAACTTTCTCCATAAGGCTATCTACTGCATCTTCTATCTCATCACGGTGTTCATCAATGAAATTTGTTATCAATAACTCTTTATCGAGCTTTCTACTTTTAAAATATTGTTTGCGTAGTAGGGGAGGAATAGTATAAGCCTGGTCCGTTTTGTAATAGTCTGTAAAAGCATCCACATTAAGCTTGGCTAGGTCATTTATAAACTTCCCACCCGTTCCAGCTTCCTTGGGCGTTAGTAGTTGTCGTACATCAACCATCACACCTTTTTGGTAAGACTCATATATAGACCAGAGAAATCCCGCATTATCAGGGTCAAAATCACCAAATGCGATACTCTCATTGCCATCCTTATCTTTACGTACTTCCTCGTTATGACGTGCCTTGGAACATTCTCGCAGAACTTCTATAAGTACGCTTCGCTGAACTACGCCGCGAAGTACTGCAGTAAAGTCATGCTTTAAGTAGTTTCTACTCTTATCTTTACCAAAATATTCATCATTAATATCTTGTACCGTAGGCATAGTAGGGGCTAGCTCTCTATTTAACGTTTGACATGTATAAGTATAACAAGCCTGGTTTCGCTCGAGTCTTGAGGATGCAGTAATGGGCATGAAGTTAAACGAGAATTAAATAGTTCGCGATCACACCTTCTATAAAAACGCCTATGTTTGTGACTGGACGTGTATTAGCTCATAGTATTCATGAATGAGAGCGGATACGACACCCACTCGTACTCTGTAGCGCGCATCTCTCCGGCATCCGTCGGATGAAGGAGCGCGCGAATCTCATATTTGGCTCCAACTTTGCGAGTACTCGCAGGAAAGAGTGTGGCCTGATGGCCGATACAGAGGGACACCCGGTCGGGTGTGGATGCAAGGACTGCAAGCGCGTTTCGCGTGGGATGCGGGCCTTCCGTGAAGGTCGTCCCGCTCGCACGCCGCGTGCGTCCGGCTCCGGTGGGGGTCGAGGCTCCTACGGACAGAACACGAGGAGTGGCGCCTACGGGCGTGGCTCCTTCAGCTACCAGGAGGCGACCTTCGACGGGCTTCCCGCCCTGAAGAGGCGTCGTGACGGCAAGCTGGAGTTCTTCTACGGACCCGACGTCAAGATCGAGGGATTCCTGGAGGACCACGAGGGTCACGGCCACGCCATCATCAAGGACGGCAAGCTGATCTACAAGCGTCGTCCCGGTGCGTCCGAGCCGGACATCGACCTCGGCGGGTAGCCACAAGACCTGGACCATGTCTCAAAACTGGTCTGCACGTCTCTTTATAGATATAATATTCTCATATGCTTAACTCAGCTCTCAACATCCTCAAACACTTTGTTCCCGAATCTATCCTCCGGTTTAACTTTGAACACTTTGAAATTATTCGTACGGACGTTGAAGAAGTATTCTACCTTGTTGCGATTCATGGTAATTGGTTCTTAGTTTTCGAGACGGATCATATTATGAGTATCTCTCGTACGTATGATGAGGCTCGCGAAATCTTCGGTGAGGACTTTAGCATTGAAGGCTGGATTGAATTAGACAAGCCGAATTCGCTCATTGATCCAAATAACTCAAAACTGAGTGAAGATGAGCTAATTAAGATGATCTCGTTCAAGAACCCTGAGAACTCATTTTGCTATGCCGTTATTAGGCTCGCCGAAAAGCCAAAAGAGGTCGATTTAATCGAGAGATCAGAGCAGCGTTAGCAATAGCAGCTCAAGCCGAACAACATTGCTATGAAGTCACGTATTCGAATACAGTTATCGCTAGAGTCTTCAAATTTATCTTTCAGCTCTTTATTCGCATGCGGTGGTGATAAGTGGACTGTAGAGGTTGGTAGTAATTGTGTGACCCTCTTGTCGGCTGAAGAATACGATATTCCCGGTAGTGAAGAACTAGAGAGGTGGTCGAAATTTGATCGAGAGATATCAGATAAGATCCATAAAACTGTAGGACACTTTCGCAACGCATTTTACTTTTCATTTGGGCTATCAATACAGTGGGGTTACGATGCATACTACGGTGATACACATGAAGAGGACACTTTGGGCATGTTTCCTTCAATCCACCAGTCGGGGATGAATACAGAGTTTAGCTTACAGTCTTCTAAAGTTGCAAAGCTCATCTTTAATGACGTCGCAAATACAGACGCCTCTCCAGTGAAGGCTATGCTTGGCTATTGGCGGAGAGGAAACGAACTCGCAGATCTCGGATTTCATTCAGAGGCGTTTCTGAACTACTTCAAAACCCTTGAGTGCTTGGAAGAACTCAACAAGAAGAACTCTATTCAGCAGAGTCTTCTCGACAGATTCGCCCCATTTATATCTGAGGGAGGTAGGCCTAAAAGAATTCCTGCAGAAATCATTAAAAGGCATATTGGAGAAGGACCATCGGATCCATCAGTTGTTAGGCATATTGAAAAGGGCGCAAAGATACTCGCTACGGCTAATTTCCCTGTATCGATAAGCGACGAGCTCTTTATGTTCATTCTTGATATGATACATGCTCGAAATCACTACAATGTGGGGCATAAACTCTTAAGGGAGGCGCCTTTTGACAGGTATATCGGTATTGGGCAGCATAGTGATGAGTTTGAGATAGTTATACCAGAGCTCGCTAATATAGAGAATATTTCAAAACTTCTAATACTAAATTATTTATTTCCAGATAAGTATACGTACAATACCAGAATTCGTAAATGGCGATTAAAAAATGAGCAATAGCAAGACTGTATTCTTTGAGATGCCCGGACTTATTTATAACAGCGAGAGTTCTTCGTATGAGATATACCCATTTGAAGGGTCAATAATTAGACGCGGAAAAATATTTGCATCCAAAAAGTTCTTTAGATTTGGTGACTTTGGCAGCGTAGGGATTGTTCTAGAGCTTGGCGAGGAGTTGAATGAAGCGAATACATATAAAACCATTGAACGCCTGAAGAACTTAGTATGCCTTGCATTTGCGTCAAGGCCTCAGGAGGTATGGTCATCTGACGAGGAAGGGACGATAGAGGAGATTATCGAGCGCAATCAAGCGGAAAAGTTTTATGATAAAGGTATCCGCATGAGTGGGCAGCTCGACTGGGACTCTCCTGGGAGAGTTATGGCTTATAGCTATCTTGTCGATAAGCTGGGTAAAAAGCAGCGAAAGAAGTTTTGGCAGTCATTACAAACATTCAGCTATGCGCGAGAGATTGCTAAATTGCCGAATCCTCAATACCGCTACACTCTTTATATGACACTTCACTTGGCTTCAATCGACCAATTGGCGCCAAACCCAAAAAACCTCCATGGCAAGGGAGATAAGCTAGTGTGTCCGGTGTGTGGCGAGATGGACTTTACCCACACCACAAGCCATCGCGACGAGATAGTCAAAATGATAGGTAAGATGGTCGACCTGAATAAGGAGGAGTGGATTGATTTAGCAGAAAAACTATACCACCCCGTTAGGTCTCATTTCGTACACGACGGAGATTTGGCTGGCTCGGAGGAGATTGGAGGCTTTGTTGCTCTATGGACGAGTGGACTTGAACTTGTAGAGAACGACCATAATCTTATGATCTTAAACAAGATGCTGCTCGAGAAGTATCTTCAACAGGCCCAGAAGGCGTAAGGAGTAAATTTACACATAAGCTGTAACTCTCGGTATAAGTGCAAGTCTCTAATCTCTATGAACCGCCAGATACTCTTGATATGGCTCGGTTAAAATATCCTTCCATCTCTCTATCTCATCAGGGATAAGGTGAAAATTTTCCTCTAGTAGGTGCACCATTGAAATTATCCAAAAAGAGCCCGCATGAGCTCTTTTTGTTTGCCATGGATATATTAGTAATGATGCATATTATATGTTATAATATAATCCGTCGTTGCATCATTCCTCTCGCAGAGAACACGGAGATCATGGCGAATCAGAATAAGAAATCTGCCAAGGAAGCTGCTGAAGCTGCTGAAGCTGCTTACCCCGACGACATGGTCAAAGCAGACACGTCTGCTGGCATCGTGAAGAACTTCTTCCGTCGGGTCAACACAGGCGAGATCGACGAGCGTGACATCGAAGGAGCGGCCAAGGACGTCCAGCAGAGCCTGGAGCGGGACTACCCCGAAGCCTGGGAAGGCGGCGTCAAGGGCGTATTCAAGAGGTTCCTCGGCAACTAGCACAACGGCGAGGTGACCTCGGTCATCAAAATAGTGGCGGGAGCATGGCAGTGGCGACTAAGTCGCCTTTACACAATCGCCGTGCTTCCGCCCGCAGACCCAGAGCGCAATTGAGTGCTTTTTATTTTGGTCTAAAGTTAGTGAATGATGGTTAATACTAGGGTTGACCCTCCTCTCATCCTGGTGTAAGGTGGGTTGTGCATGCGAGGGATTCCGAAGGGGATGAACAGCGTGCCTGCTTGATGAGGAGTGATCGTGCCCAAGAAGAATATCGACCCGAAGGGCGAACTGGCGCCCATCTGGACCGACACGCAAGATCCGCCAGAAGGCGAAGGCGGTGATGACGCTCAGGGCGAAGGCTCCAACAACGAGGACTGACACCCCCTCTCCGCAACCTGTTCCGCTTGTCCCTTCAGGGGGGGTGAGCAGAACAGGGGCAATACTTGATCTGCGGAGATTTATCCTGAGGTCTCAGGTCTGGGTAGGTTAAGCGCTGTATAATGAAATTATGGATCCAAAGCAGTCTAATTTAAAAAGAATGGATAATGTTGGTATTGTGGTCGACTCGTTTGACGAGGTAATTCCTTTCTTCGAAGAGCTAGGCTTAAAATTAGAAGGACGAGCAATTATTGAGGGCGAATGGTCGGGCCGTGTCACAGGGATAAAGAATCAGCGTGTTGAGGCGGCCATGATGGTTACTCCTGATGGACACAGTAGATTGGAGTTATCACGCTATATTTCGCCAGCTCCAATTTCTGATCATCGCGACGCCCCTGTAAACGCGCTTGGCTACCTGCGCACGATGTTTACCGTTAAAGATATTGATGATACAGTATCACGACTTAAGAATCTGGGAGCAGAAGTAGTTGGTGAGATTGTTCAATATGAAGATGTTTATCGCCTATGTTATATTCGCGGTCCTGAGAAAATTCTCATCGGCCTAGCCGAAGAACTTGGTAATCATTCAAGTAAATAATCTCGTGATGTATTAGCCTTTGTTAATTCATTAGATTTGCATTATTAAGTTGTGTTCAGTGGCCACTCAAAAGGCGTAGTACATCCTGCGGAATCGCACTGTTGAACTTAAAGAGCTCAAGTGGGCTCTTTTTTCCATGCTGTGGGTGTAAATCTACTTTAGGTATGCCCTATAATAAGTGACATGACAAAAATGAAGGACGCAGAGATTATCGAGAAGAAGCTCCTTGTCGATAGCTTCAAAAAGGTTGTAAATGAAAAGATCAAGTTTGATGAAGATGATATCCAAGACTGGATATACATGGATACGCCAAAAAGTATTGTAGTAATTGCATGCACCGCTGAGAATGAAGTGGTCCTGGTCCGTATCTACAGGCACAATATCAGAAAAGATGTCCTAGAGCTCCCAGCTGGCGGTGCTGAGCACGAAAATGAAACAACTCTTGAGGCAGCAAAGCGCGAACTACTAGAAGAGACTGGCTATAGCTCAGATTCCTTTGTAGACATGGGCGCGTACTATGTTCTACCAAGCGAGACAAATCGCTGGGTTTCTTACTTTTTGGCTCGCGATGTCGTAAAGGTGCAAGAGCCAGAGCAAGATGATTTGATCGAGAAGTATTTCGACATGTCTGTAGTGACAGTTCCCCTGAGTAAGCTGAGCACAACACAGCAAGCTGGTAAATTAGGCATCGAGGGCGTGGAATCTTTGTATGGCCTTATGCTGGCCAGGGAGTGGATGGTTAATCAAGACAAGAAGTAGCTTATATGGATAAAAGACCGACTATTACCTAAGTCTCTTTATCAAAATATCCTGCCGCATCAAGCTTATCTTCCAGCTCGCCGCGAAGTCCGCTTAATTCTTGCCCTAATTTATCAACGGCATTAGCGGCGGCCCTGCTTTCCGGTCCTTGTTTTTGGAGGACTTTGGCATATGCATCCGTCTCTAGTTCAGATGCTCGTAAGGTGTTATATGCAGCAACATCTTTCGGATCTGGCCCTGAGCCTCGCGCCATTTGAATAAGGGCCGCTGCACCGAGGGCGATAACGGATGCAAGACTTAGCTCTTGCCGAAGTAGTTCTTTAACTGCGGGCCTTTGTCGGCGTGTATGTTCAATAGATGGCATATTGTTCATACTTTAACATACTTGAAGAGGCGAGGACTGCTCTAATAGATGACAAACTCTCCTCTAGCGGAATATCTTCCGAGAGACTATCAACGCAAGGTGCTCTAGGTAGAAAATGCAGCTGTATGCGAGGTTCATATGTCCCTCGGCAGGACGCGACCCTTGTGGCCGCGCCCTGCCCCGTGGCGACGTCAGTGGGTCAACTGGCACTCTTGCGGCGTTGGAGCCGCTTGAGTTTTCTCGTCGTAGTCGCTGTCGCGATTACCTGGTGCTGGCTTCGTCTGAACGGCACGAACACCCGCATCTGACACCCATCCCGCTCCACCATTCGGCAGCTGCGGGATGTAGTACCAGACTTCACCGCGGATTCCAGTTGGATTGTTCGGGTAGAGTGACTCACCCGAGTTGAACCACCCGACCGCAGTCAGCTTGTCGTTGCCGCTGAGCTCTGCAGGCTGAGCGCCGTCGTCCAGCGTGCTGCGAACCAGAGTGCCGTAGCCTCCGTCCGTGGCAGTGAACTGGTTTTGCGTCCAGACAGTGAAGCCCTTCTCGCATCCCCCCTTGTAGCCAGGGGCGACCCCAGCGGAGCTGGGCGTCGTCGTGGAATTGCTCCCTCCCTCGTTGTTCTGCTGCTCGGTCTGACTCGAACCCGAGCATCCAGCCAGAAAGATTGCCGTAAGGGTTAGTCCTACGGCTACGGCTCGACGCATGATTCTCCTCTCGTCGCCAAGTATATCTTAGTATAGTTCGTCACTTCTCGCAAAATGAGAACAGTGATATTGGTATTAACAGCGCTAATAAATAATCTGTTTCTCACTTTCTTTTGGCTCTGGCGGAGCTAGAGGCTGCTGTAATTGAGTGTCGATGACCGCTTCCAAAAGTTTGAGCAAATTCTGTTCCATTGCACCATTGAAATTATATAAAAGAGCTCAATTGAGCTCTTTTTGTTATGCCTTAGTGCGCACCTCTCCATATGGTAGAGCTCTTAGCGAGGGCATAAGTAATTGATTTACTTAGAATTTATGGTATAAATAACATATGAGGACAGGTTCAAGAGAATCTATTGGCTATGTGAATGCTGGCGGAAGAGGCACTAGGCTAAGTGACCTTTTTACTCCAGACGCAAAAACAGGAGTCACAAAGGCGCTCCTTTCTATCGGCGAACCACAAATTAAGCTAGTCGATCATCACATTAATAACCTTCGACAGCAAGGTATCGAAAAGATCGTGATCGCTACAGGTGATCAACACCGGGTATTCGAGTATGTTAATGATGTTTATGGCGGTAAAGACAAAATAGTCGCTACAAGAAGTTTGGAACAACTTGGAACGGGCGGCGACCTTGTGAAATATGTTAGGCAGAACGAGTCAAGTGAAAATATTTTAGTACAGAATGTCGATACTATATTAGACATTGACTTAGAAGCACTCCTCTATGAATTTAATAGAACCAGTGAACTCGGTGGACTTGCTACTATTGCTTTAACATTAAGCAGGGGCGTACCAAACGAGGGTGCGTATGAGGTTGCGAAATCTGGAAGAGTCCAGCGCTCAAAAGAATTTCGTAACGTTGGTGTGCCTGATGATGAAGGTATAAAGTACCGGGCAAGCAGTACGGGGGCCGTGGTAATTGACGCAGACTTTCTCGGACAACATGCTTGGCAATTAAAGGACGGGCAACTATCTCTCTATCGTGATATCTTAAAAGATACATGGGAGCGCGGAGGATTATTTGCGTATGATAATGGAACAAGATTCTTCCGAGATATTGGGACAGCGGCAGCATGGCTCGCCTCGCAGGGCGACGAAGAGTTGCAACAGTATTTAAGGTATAATAGAACTGTATAAATCACACAAGAGGAGGGTTCTGAATGAGTGACAATAACGTTAAGCCATGGGAAGAATTGCGAAGAGAACAAGTCTTTAAGAAATATTCTCGTGCCATCGATAAAGTCGATTTTCTCCTTCCAAACGGGGAAGAATCCGACTTCTATATAAAGGCAGAAGCTCCTGCCGCTGCCATCTTCGCGCTTACGGCGGACGATAAAGTGGTTCTGGCGCGACAATTTCGCCCCGGTCCTAAAAAAGTACTTGATGAGCTCCCTGGTGGCTACATTGAGCCAGGTGAGGGTGCACTTGAAGCAATTAAGCGTGAGTTTAAAGAGGAAACTGGCTATGAAGGCGACTTTGTAGAGATTGGCACATGTCTCGACGATGCGTATTCAACGATGGAGCGCCACTGTTTTGTCGCAACCAACTGTAGAAAAGTTACGGAACCGACGCATACAGCAACAGAACAAACCTTGCTCGTATTGAAGTCGTTGGCAGAATTCCGTGCGCAGCTTCGCTCTGGTCAGATGACTGATGTCGAAGTTGGATACATGGCTCTCGATTATCTGAATAAGTTGTAAGCTACGCTACGTACTTAGTAAATGATTAAAGTTTTGCAGTCTTGTGGCGAGCAGAGCACAGGCAGATCTTGCATTTGACTATTTATTAACGTCTCCAAAAGTTTGAGCACATTCTGTTCCATCGCACCATAGAAATTATCAAGAAAAGAGCTCACCCGAGCTCTTTTTATTTCTTCCCGCACTACGAAATCGGCTTTCCTCCCGTGACGCCTATAATTTCCCCCGTAATATAGCTCGATTCTTGTGAAGCTAGGAATACATATGTGGGCGCAAGCTCCGCAGGCTGACCAGGACGTCCCATGGGGGTATCCTTGCCAAATTTGCTAAGCTTTTCTTTGGATTGCCCATGGCTTGGCTGTAAAGGTGTCCATATTGGGCCGGGTGCTACGCCATTTACGCGAATACCGCGCTCAATCAACATCTGTGCAAGGCCTTTGGTGAAGGTTGTAATAGCACCTTTCGTAGCGGCATAATCAAGCAGGCCCGCTGACGGCTGATAGGACTGAATCGATGTCGTATTAATAATGACAGAACCCGCGGGCATGTGGGCTATGGCCGCCTTAACAAGCCAAAACATAGCAAACACGTTTGTCTGGAATGTTTGCTCAAGTTGTTGTGTCGTGAGGTCTTCAATCTTCTCAACGAACACTTGTTTCCCTGCATTATTAACAAGGATATCAATACCGCCTAATTTTTCGACTACTGTTTTGATAGCGTCAACACAAATGGTTTCATCGGTAATATCGCCCTCAATCCCCAAGGCTTTTTGTCCAGCTTCTTTGATGAGCGAGAGAGTTTCCTCGGCATCTTCATGTTCATCTGGCAAGTAAAGGATGGCCACATCGGCACCTTCGCGTGCATAGGCGATTGCTACAGCTCGCCCAATCCCAGAATCACCACCTGTTATAAGGGCTTTTCTTCCAGCGAGTCGCTGAGAGCCTATGTAGCTTTCTTGTCCATGGTCGGCTTGAGGTGAAAGCTTGGCATCCTTACCTGGCTCTGGCTGAAGTTGATCTTTTGGAATGTCCAGTTCGCCGTATTGCGTACGTGGATCTTGCATAGTGTACTGAGGTTTATTATTCATTACTCCTCCTTTGTACCGGATTAAATAGTATCCGCTAGCTCTTCTTAGTATACTCCTGCTTCAAGTGGGGCTATGGCCGTAGGGTGGTAATATAAGAAGTGAGAAGGAGGTTTGTAATGAGTAAGCATAAAGAAGATATATTTACAAAGTTCACGACAACAGTCTCTACTTGGCTGGGTAGACCATGGGTATTTATAGCCGCACTAGGGATTCTTATTATCTGGGGAGTTAGTGGTCCAATTTTAGGGTTTTCAGACACATGGCAGCTCATTATTAACACGAGCACAACGATAATTACCTTTCTAATGGTGTTTACTATTCAGAACACACAAAACAGAGACAATCTTGCCATGAACATCAAGCAAGATGCTATCATGCGAAAGCTTGGTATCACAGATAAGGATCTTGTAGAGGCAGAAGACCAGAGTGATCAAGTATTAGAGAAGCAAACAAAGGGAGTTCGAAAAAAGGCCGTGAAGAAACAATCTTCGAAAAAGAAATAAGCCCATATGCTCGGCTAAGTACCCAACCAAAGGCTACTTAGCAGATAATAAACCTTCCATTTTCTTTTGGCTCGGGAAGTGTTTGCATGTCTCCAAGCCTGCCGTCCATGAGTGCTTCAAAAAGTTTGAGCACATTCTGTTCCATCGCACCATAGAAATTATCAAGAAAAGAGCTCACCCGAGCTCTTTTTGTTATATTATGTAGCAGCCAAAGCGACAATCAGGCTGATCGCGCTAACTACCATAGCTATCTGTCGCAGCCATGAAAGGCGAAGCCAGCTTTTGCCGCTTGCTGCGAGTTTAGGATCCTCAGGGCTACTAATGTCGATCTTTTGAAATTTAATCACGCCCGGAACGAAGAAGACGGCAGTACTTATCCAAACCAAAACATAGCTAGTGACTCCAACTAAAAGGGGCTCATGAATTGTTGTATCGCTCCAGTTAGTCAGTGATGCTCCTATGAGGGCGATGATTGAAATCACCTGAATCGGAATCCAGTATTTGACGCTGTCTCGATTGCGCATGAGCACCAGTGATTTTGGCACAGCAGCGAACCATTTAGGCATGACAAATAATGCTTCGTAAACCCCTGTCGCTGCAATAGCTGTCATTACAAAACTAGCTACGAGAAGCCACCAGTGTGCGTTTGATATTTCGTACATATTCTTTACTCCCTTCATTTGTTTGATAGAGGATTGAACATGTAAAAAGCCTTACATGCTAATCCACAGCTGGTTTGTACGACCAACTATGGAGCTGCACATAAGGCTTTGCCTTATTACCGAGTCCGAAGACTTTTCAGTAGTGAAAACTACCTAAACAACATCCACGGATAATGATATACTCTTTCTTGCAGCTTTTCAATAGGCTATTGGGACTCCTGATGTATTGCATGTGTCCACTTAGGCCGCATTGAAACTAGCATCGTAGTATTGAAACTGGATGCTTGGCATGTACTCGACCACCCCGAAACAATAGCTTGCGCGCTTGCGCTAGCTGGTGGCAGTAACTGAGAGCCATAACAACTTATTCTGCGTGCTGAGTACTGTTCGCGTCAAATTCAATAGTCCACTCAATCCCGAACTTATCCCTAAACATTCCAAAGTAAGTGCCCCACGGGCCATCACCCATAGGCATTTCAATAGCTCCGCCCTGGGTAAGTCCTGCAAATAGCTTGTCCGCCTCCTCGCGACTATCTACACTGATGGCTATCTTAGATCGATTTTCATCCTCGCTTACCCGGCCCATGCTTGCGGGAACATCATTAGCCATCAACATATTTCCGCCAATAGGTAATGTAATCCGCATGATTTTATCCGCCTCATTTTCAGGTACAGGGAACTCATCGCTTGCGAGATCTTTAAAACGTAAAATTGTTCCAAATTCCCCGCCAAACACAGACTTATAAAAGGTAAAGGCCTCTTCGGCATTTCCGTTGAAGTTGATGTATGGATTGATAGTCGCCATATAAAGTATGCTCCTTCGAAGTACTTAGTTGCATCTTAATTTTAGCAAACTTCATAAGCGGCTCGCCATTACCATAAGTGGTAAACTTATAAGGGATACAACTTTATAAATAAGGAGTAAAAATATGGCAAAATATGTTGATGGATTCGTTTTAGTAGTGCCAAAAGGTAAAGAAACTGAATACGAAGAAATGGCAAAAATGGGGCGAGATTCATGGATGAAGCATGGCGCACTCCAGTACTTTGAATGTCGCGGTGATGATTTGAAGCAGCAAGAAATGGGCGACCTAAAATCACGAGCATTTGCTGAAATGGCTGGCGCGAACGGTGATGAGAATGTATGGTTTTCTTTTATCGTCTTTAATTCCAAAGAGCACCGAGATGAGGTAAACAAAAAAGTTATGGACGAAATGAGCGAAGACTATAAAGATCAAGTTGATTTTGAGATGCCGAACGACATGACAAAAATGGCCTACGGCGGGTTCGAAGTAGCAGTTGAGGGCTAGCGCACAAGCACGGGTGCAGTAGATGCTAAAGTGTACATAGAATACGCCTTCGGCGTATTCTATTTTGATGATGCTGAAATGAATTTAAAGTAAGTGCTTAATCTTCTGGATTAAATCTTTTCCAACTTGACCAGAGAGTATTTTTGCAAACTTTTCAGGCTCCTGGCTAAGCTGCTCCCCCAGCTCCTCAACAGAAAGAGCGACAAAGCCCGCTCCGTCCCCTTCTTCGACCAAGAGATCCTCTGCGCTGCCATTAAATTTATACGCAAAAAGTCCACGCATTGCATTGCTTACATAATTGCCCTGAGTATATTCGGCTTTAACAATGCCAAGGCTAATAAGGTTGGGTTCACTCAGGCTCAATCCTGTTTCCTCGAGAGTCTCCCGAATGGCAGCTTCAATATAATTCTGACCGCTGCTAACATGCCCACTTACTGCAGTAGTTAATTTACCTGGGTCATTTTTCTTTGTAAGGCTACGTTTTTGTAGAATAACATCCCCACTCGCAGTGTAAAAGCATACATAAACAAGCCGACAGAGTAGTCCCGCACGGTGTACTTCATCTCGCTCAGCTTGGCCAATAACCTCATCATGCTCGTTGACTACATCAAGTATTTCACTCATGTGCCCAGTATAGCAAAGATACTCTAGGCGAATCTGTTTTATTGAAGCTCGCGCAGTCTCGGCCGCGACCCACACGCTTCTTGTGCGCATGGGCCGCGACCCTTCCGGACGGATGCACGCATCATGCTGGAGCGATCTCGCTCCAATGACTGGCGCAGTACGCCTGCGCCTCGTTGAGCGCTTCCTGCCCGGCGTCGCCGGTGAACTCCCAGGAGATGGCGAGCAGATACCCCTCAAGGAAGTTTCGCAGGGCGTCCTTCATGCGCGTGCGCACACTTTGACTGGACATCCGGTCGAGGTACTCCTTGATTGACGCGATCACTGCTTCGCCAATCTCTTCCCCGCTCTTCTCCGACGACCCCATGTAGAGGTGGTTGATCATGAGAGGGAAGAGGCGCTCGGCGCTGTGTTCGTTAGGGTCGCATCTCTGGAGCCGACCCATCAGAGCCTGTTGATCTGGTAGTTGCACTCTTCTCATGACAGTTGCCCTTCATCCGACAGACGTGGTTAGATGATAAGGAAAGTTGGTAACTATGTCAACTCGCCTTGCACTTGTAAGTGTGAGCGAGTCTATGGTTTGAGGACACTATTTTTTGCGCATGAATACGCCGACTGATATAGCTAAGGCGAGGACAGCAATTGCATATGCACCCCAAACTTCGGATGAACCCTGCTCGCCATTTTTGGCGTCCGAAACACTGCTCGCTACTTTCGTAATAGAATACGGGCCAGCATCTTCTGACTCGTGATCGCTCGTAGGTGCTTGGTCCCAGTGAACAATACTGCCGTCCGCATATGTTTGATAGGCTTTCCAGGCGATTTCAGTCGGCGTTGCAGGAGCCTGGGCACTAAAGCTGAAGTCTTGTCGCTCGCCGGCTGGAATAGTACCGGCCCAAGTAATGCTTGTCACCTCACTATCGGTATTTTTTGTCGTTGTGATTGTCCAGCCATCCTTAGATGTTGGGATGACGCTCGTAACTTCATCGGGAACCAAAACCTTAAGATTGGTAACGGCTACAGCTTTCTCGTTTGGGACGCTCACATTAAAAACAAGCCGCTGCGCAGGGCTTGCCTCTTTTGGCGTTACGACAACATGGGCAAATGCTGCTGCAGGTAGTGCGACAACAGCGATTACTGCTAGAAATCCAGATATAATAGCTTTTTTCATTTTTTACTTCCTTCGAGGTTATTGTAGCGAACTTTAATCAAGAAGGCTATGACGATCATGCTTATCACAAGCGTACTCATGCCGACAATAAAAGTAGAGGAAGGACGGCCTGCATCTGGGTTTGGCATTATTTGTTCAGGGTATCGCAGCATGAAGGGCTGAAATGCATTATCTTTAGTCGGAGTGCCCTGGAATACCATCTCATACGCACCAGCCTTCGCAAAGGTAATCGAACCGCCGATTATCTTTTGAGAGTTCAATCGCATAGCCTGGGTGCTAATTGTCTTGCCGCTTTTTTTAACAGTCACAACACAGTCGCAGTCGTCAATCGAAAAACGTTTTGTCGAGTCGTTTAAAAACAATATGTACTCTGTCGGCGCATTGCTCATCGGGGTATCATCTGGCTGGAAATGAAGTGCCGCCGAGATTGTTCCATCTGTCTTGAGAGTATGGGCACTAGCTGAGGGCGCGAACAGTATTACCGTGCTACAAATCGAAATGAGTACATATGCCGTGAGTAGCTGAGAAAAGCGGCGCGTCGAAGAAAAAAGCATTGCATCCATCTTCTGATAATAGCAACGTTTCTCGGCGTAGGCCATAAGCTCTGTAATTTGCTTATGCTAATATATAAATATATGGCCAAACAAAAAATCAACATAGCCAATCTAGATTTGCGTCTTATCGATTTCTTCCAACGAACATTCATCCCGTTTGCTCGATTCTCTATATTCTTGATTTTCTTTTGGTTCGGATTTATCAAGCTACTCGGGCTTAGCCCGGCAAGTCCACTAGCCGAAGCGCTTACTGCTAAAACGGTGGGCATGCAGTATTTTGATGCGCTATTTTTTGTACTCGCGGCAATTGAATGCCTCATCGGCATCTTATTCTTATTCCCAAAAGCAACACGTATTGTTATTCCGTTACTCATCTTCCATATGCTGATAGTATGTTCACCGCTCGTGCTCGTACCTGAATACACTTGGCAGCAATTTGGTGTTCCAACGCTCGAAGGTCAATACATTATAAAAAACGCTGTAGTTGTTGCGACGGCGATTGGAATTGCTGCGTCAACCCGGCCACTAAGTATCAAGAAATAAAGCCTGCGCTCGATAGCGCTTAAGCAAAAAACGGTGTATTATAAAGGTTAGTTATGGCAAGACTGCCTCAACCAGGATCTGATGATGGTACATGGGGAGCTATCCTCAATGATTTTTTAAGTACCTCGCATGCGAGTGACGGAACGCTCAAGCCAGCGGCCATTACGGATGCGGGTGCTGCTGATGACGCGGCGGTAGTACACACCTCGGGTGCTGAAACAATTAGCGGAACAAAAACCTTCTCAGCCTCGCCAGTCGTTCCAACGCCAACCCTTAATACGCAGGCTGCTAATAAAACCTATGTCGACACTGTAGCGAGCGCCGGCGCTCCCGACGCCACCACAACCTCTAAAGGCCTCATCCAACTCGCCGGCGACCTTGCCGGCACTGCAAGCACCCCAACCGTACCAGGGCTCGCAAATAAAGCTGCTACGTCGACCACTATC
>Ga0070664_100000056_pt1 | contig 68618 bp, 58 predicted proteins | sample KBSC73metaG_FD_65863 | JGI IMG/M metagenome (GOLD analysis project Ga0070664, IMG submission 65863) | Corn rhizosphere microbial communities from Kellogg Biological Station, Michigan, USA - KBS C7-3 metaG | ecosystem: Host-associated > Plants > Roots > Rhizosphere > Soil ... | reverse complement strand
TTGCCGTTGGCGTCGGTGCGGGCGGTGAATTTCCCGGACTCCATCAGGATCGGGCCGACCGAGCCGCGCAGGCCGGCGGTGTCGAGGAACTTGCGCTCCCAGAAGTAGACGGCGCGCTCGCCGCGCTGGAGCGAACTGCCCTGATAGACGCTGACGTTGCCGGTGGCGGTGATGGTCTTTTGCTTGCCGTCGGCAACGGCCTGGTCGGCGAACAGCTCGACGCCGGTGTCGGTCCGCACCTTGACCGCGCCGGTGGCGGTGACGGTTTCCGCCTTGGTGTCGACCACCGCCCGGTCGGCCCGGAGCGTGGTGCCGCTGTCGGTGACCACGTTGACCTCCCCGTGGTAGGTCAGCAGGCCGCTGGCGGCGTCGTATTCGATCTTTCCTCCGAGGTTGTTGACGGTGAACGCTTTCGGCATCGCCGGGGAGGCGGCCATGGGTTCGCCGAAGGGCAGCGAGGGGGGCGGGACCGGGGTGATCTTGTCGACCGCCGGCGTGTCGGTGCCAGGCAGCACGGCCGGCTCCTGGGCCAGCAAGGGCATCGCGAACAGCAGCGTCAACCACGGGGCTCCGGCGTAGATCCTCATCGCGGGGGATGAGAGAAGTTCGCCCCCGCGAAGTAAAGGCGGAAGGCTTGGACCGGAGGCCTTGCGGGCGTTAGGTTGGGGAATCATGGACGCTCACGACGTTTCCCGGCAGCCGGTCGCCATCGTCGGCGCCACCGGCTTCCTCGGCCGGTCGCTGGCCCGCAGGCTCGCAGCGGCCGGGGTGCCGGTCACCGGGATCAGCCGTGCCGCCCACGGTCCGGCCGATGGCGTGGCGCGCTGGCAGACGCTCGATTCGCTCGACTTGTCCGGCCATGCCGCGGTGATCAATCTGGCGGGCGAACCGATCGACCGGCGTTGGACGGCCGAGCACAAACGGGAATTCCACGCCAGCCGGGTGGGGGTGACCCACCGCTTGGTCGATCACCTCGGTGGTTTGGAGCCGTCCGTCCGTCCGGGCGTGCTGGTGAACGGTTCGGCGGTCGGGTTCTACGGACACCGGGGTGACGAGATCCTCGACGAATCCGCCGGGCCGGGCGAAGGCTACCTGGCGGAGCTGTGCGCCGAATGGGAGCGGGCGGCGGTCGGGGCGGAAGTGTTCGGCCTGCGGGTCGTCCGGCTGCGCACCGGCGTGGTGCTCGGCAAGGGCGGGCCGGCGTTCGAAAAACTCCGCCGGGCGTTCCTTTCCGGGCTCGGCGGCCGGCTCGGCTCCGGCCGGCAATGGATGCCGTGGATCCACCTCGACGATCTCACGGGCGCGGTGCTCCACGCGCTCGCCACGCCGGAGCTTGCCGGTCCGGTCAACGGCTGTTCGCCGCAGGCCGAACGGAACGCCAATTTCACCCGTAAGCTCGCCGCCGCGCTGCATCGCCCGGCTCTGTTGCCGGTCCCGGCGTTCGCCTTGAAGCTGGCGCTCGGCGGCTTCGGCGGGGCTTTGCTCGGCAGCACCCACGCCGTGCCCGCGGCGCTGGAGAGATCCGGCTATGTGTTCCGTTTTCCCAAGTTGGAGGACGCGCTGACGGATTTGCTGGGTTGATCCGCTCCTTTTGACAAGATTCACAAAAATTTTCAGGATTTGGACCAAGGATATGAAAGTCAGTAGGTTGCTCGTGATTTTGGTGGTCGTGGGAATGTTGTCCGTGGCGCTGCATTGGTGCTTGAAGGGCAATGCTCCCTACGCAGTCGAGGTCCGGCGGATGGGCCCGGATGGAGTGGCTGTCTACGAGCGCAAAACACCTGAACGGGGGTGGCCGTTTTCCGCCAACATCGCGGCGATCCGCCGACACTCGCTCGCCCGGATCGATCAGGCGGTTTATTTCAACGGAGCGGTTTTCAATTTTTCCCAATCCGGGGTGGTTTACGCAACCCGCCCGGGCGAAATGGGGGCGCCATTTGAATTCCTCAGGGGTTGGAATTGGTCGGGGGATCCTCACCAATTCCCTTGTTACGATTACGCGGATTCATTGTCGAAAAACGGGTGAATCGTAGAAGATGCCTCTTTTGACGCACGAAATTCCACGAAAGGGATTCCGCTTTCGTGTCCTTTGGTGTTTTTCGTGGTTCTCCGTTTCTGGTTTCCAGACCGCCCCAAATTCCATGGCCGCCCCGCAGAACATCATCGCGCTCGTTTACGACTACGACCAGACGCTGAGCCCGCGCTACATGCAGGACGAGGTGCTGTTCCCCGAGTTCGGCATCGATCCGGTGCAGTTCTGGAAAAGGTGCAACGCGCTGGTCCGCGACCAGGAATGGGACGGCGAGCTGGCCTACATGAAGTGCCTGCTCGACTACCTGTCGCTCGACCAGGTGTCGAACGCCCGGCTCGCCCAGCTCGGGGCGGGGCTCCAGTTCTACCCGGGCGTCGAGGAGCTGTTCGACGGGCTGCCGAAGGCGGTGCTCACGCCCGAGCACGAGCTGGCCGGCATCAAGGTCGAGCACTACATCATTTCCTCCGGTCTCAAGGCGTTGCTCGACGGCTCGCGGTTGAAAGCGAAGGTGAAGGCGATCTTCGGCTGCGAGTTCGGCGAGGATTCGGAAGGGCGGATCAGCTTTCCGAAGCGCACGATTTCCCACACCACCAAGACGCAGTTCCTGTTCCGCATCAACAAGGGCATGCTCGGCTACGATCAGGACGTGAACGATCATATGCCGCACGACCAGCGGCCGATCCCGTTCGAGAACATGATCTACGTCGGCGACGGGCCGACCGACGTGCCGTGCTTCACGGTGATGAACAAGAACGGCGGCAACGCCATTGCGGTATACAACCCGGCCGACATCAGCGGCCGCAGCTTCCGCAAGTGCTTCCAGCTCTCGACCCACGCCAACCGGGTGAAGCACATCGCCCCGGCCGACTACCGCCAGGGCTCGCACCTCTGGCTGTTGCTCAGCGAGATGGTCAGGGAAACCGCCGACCGGATCCTGCGCAAGCGGATCGAGGAGCGCGAGAATGCGACCGTCGCCGCGCCGGGGTTCTGACGAACGCCCTGAAAACCATTCGAGCCCGGATGGGGGGAGTCCGGGCCCGAAGGTGAGCCCCATCGAAGGGCTCGAAAATGGGGGGAGTTGACAATCAAGCTTCCGGACGAGTGTTCATGAGCACGTCAGGCCGCCCAATCGACGGACGACATCTAAACTCCGGGGTCCCGGCTCGGGCATGAGAATTGTGATAAATCGTGGGGAATTTGTGACCAGTGGCGGGTGGCGGGCCGGATCGGACGCAATTCAGGATGCGATCCAGGCTTTGAGCGCGCTCCAGTAGGTGCGGCCGATCGGGATGCGGGCTTCGTCGGTGGTCAGGATTTCCCGCTTTTCCTCGGCGAGCGTGTGGATCGCCCGGATGTTGCGGCGCTGGATGAGCGTGGTGCGGTGGGCTCGGCAGAACAGCCCGTCCGGGCAGAGGGCGAGCCAATCCTTGAGGGGCCGCAGGATCAGAGGGGATTCGCCCGTGGCGAGGTGCACGCGGCTGTAGTTGCCCTCCGAGACGACGCGCAGGATGTCCGCCCACGGCACGAAGCGCGTGGTGTTGCCGATTTTGAGAAACACCGGGTCCTGCGCGGTGGGCGTGGCGGCCGGCGCGGGCGGGGCGACCCGTTCGAGCGTGCTTTTCAGCCGCTCCGGGCGCACCGGCTTGAGCAGGTAGTCGAGCGCGTTGCACTCGAAGCCGCGGATCGCGTGCTGGTCGTGGGCGGTGACGAAGACGATGCGGGTGGCGGGCGAATCGTGCCGCGCGACGAAATCGAAGCCGGTTTCGCCGCGCAGCTGGATGTCGAGGAAGACGAGCTCGGGCTGGTGGCGGGCGGCGAGCTCCAGCGCGGCGGCGATGCCGGCGGCTTCGCCGACGACGTGCACGTCGGGGTGGGCGGAGAGGAGCTGGCGCATCTCCAGGCGCGCCGGGGCTTCGTCATCAACGATGAGGCAGCGGATCATGGGTTTGGGGGGAGAGGGGCAGGGTGATGGTCATGCTCACCCGGTCCGGATCGAGCTTCCGGGTGAGCGAAGCGCTGTCACCATACAACAAGGCGATCCGGCGGTGGATGTTTTCCAGCCCGACGCCGCGCCGGTTTTTTTCCGCCGGGGCCTCGATCCAGCTGCCGCTGTTGGCGACCTGCAGCAGCAGGCGCGGGCCGTCGAGGCGGGCGCTGACCTGGAGCCGGAGCTGGCCGGAGGTGGTTTGCAGGCCGTGTTGGACGGCGTTTTCGACCAAGGGCTGGAGCAACAGGATCGGCACGGGAATGCCGGTGGTGGCGGGGTCGAGCCGGATGCTGACCATCAGGTCGTCGCCGAACCGGCGCTTTTCGATCGTGAGGTAGCGTTCGAGCGATTCGATCTCCTCGCCCAGCGGGACCATGTGGCCGGAGGCGGGCTGGCTGAGCGTGGAGCGGAGGAAATCGCCGAGGTCGGTGAGCATTTCCCGCGGTACCACGGCGTTGAGCGGCAGGGTGGCGCGGATCGAGTTGAGCGTGTTGAACAGGAAGTGGGGCTGCAGCTGGTAGCGCAGCGCGTCGAGGCGCGCGCTTTCCTCGCGCCACGAGGCTTCGAGCGCGCGGTTCTGTTCGGCGAGCAGCCGTTTTTCCGCTTCGCGGCGTTCCCGCGCGAGCGCCGAAACGACCAGCCCGGTGGTGGCCAGCACCCAGTAGAAGGCTTGTAGGAACCAGATTTTCTCCTCCAGGAAGGAGGATGACATCAGGGAGTTGTGCCGCAGCAGCGTGATGTAGAGCGCCAGCATGGTGCAGCCGAGGGTGATGGCGGCACCGTCCGGGCCGAGCCGGATGGCGGCGAAGATGATGAACGGGAAAATCAGGAACGAGAAATTGCTCTGCCCGCTGTGCAGCACCGTGTGGAAGGTGAGGACCGCGCAGGCGAGGCAGCCGGCGAGACAGCCGGCCAGCTCAAGCAGCTGCGCGGGGCGCTCGGCGTGTCGCCGCCAATCGCGCCGCCGCCAGGCCGTCGTGACCAGCGGTGTGAGCATCAGGATGCCGGCACCGGCGCCGAAGATCCAATTGGCCACCGTTTTCCAATAGCGGGCCGGCGCGATGTTCCCGCCGTCGACCATGCTGAGGGTGCCGAAAAGCGCGCCCGGCAACGGGGAAACCACGGCGGCCAGCAACAACGCGAGGGTCACCCGGGTGTTGCCGAAGTGCCCTTCGTAGCGGCCGATCCGGTGCAGAATCCACCAGCTGACGAGCGCTTGGATCATGTCGTCCACCGTGCCGGCCCAGGCGATGGCGGCCGGGATGCCGAGCAGCAGGTGGTAGGGCAGCGCGTTGAGCAGGATGACCGGGGCGTAACGCCAGCCGAGAATCAGCAGCCCGGCGATGTTCATGCCGGAGGAGATCCAGAACACGTAGGCGGCTCCCGGACTCTGCCCGGGGGTCCAGTGCGCCTGCGCCAGAACCAGCGGCGCGTAGGACGTCGCACCCGAGGCGAGCGAGAACAGCAACGCCCGCAGGGCGCGGCGTTTCCACTGGCTTCCGGTCGACTCCATTCCCGGCTTTGATGACTCAAAGCCGGGGCGAAGACGAGGCGTTTCTCGTTTTCAGAGGCGGCGCTCGGCGATCTCCGCGGTCACCTCGGCGATGAACGCTTCGACGGTCTTGCTGCCGAGGTCGTCCTTGTCACGGTGGCGGACGGAAACCGTGCCCTCTTCCTCCTCGCGGGCGCCGATGACGAGCATGTAGGGCACGCGGTCGAGACGGCTGAGGCGGATTTTCGCGCCGATCTTGTCGGGCGAACGGTCGATGGTCACGCGCACGCCGGCGTCGGCGAGCTTGGCGGTGACGGCTTCGGCGGTTTCGAGCGTCTTTTCCGAGATCGGCAGCACGCGGACCTGCTCGGGAGCGAGCCAGGTCGGGAATTTGCCTTCGAAGTGCTCGATGAGCAGACCGGTGAAGCGCTCCAGCGAGCCGAATGGCGCGCGGTGGATCATCACCGGGCGGTGCGGGGCGTTGTCGGCGCCGGTGTAGGAAAGATCGAAGCGCTCCGGCAGGTTGTAGTCCACCTGCACGGTGCCGAGCTGCCAGTCGCGGCCGATGACGTCCTTGACCACGAAGTCGATCTTCGGGCCGTAGAACGCCGCTTCGCCGAGTTCCTCGGTGTAATCGACGCCGAGCGTCTGGACGGCGTCGCGCAGGGCGGCTTCCGCCTTGTCCCAGTTCTCGGGCGAACCGACGTATTTGTCGGACTCCGGATCGCGCAGGGAAAGTCGGACGCGGTATTCGCCCATGCCGAGGGTGCCGAGCACCTTCTTCACCAGGTCGAGGCAGCCTTTCACTTCGGCGGCGACCTGGTCGGGCGTGCAGAACAGGTGGGCGTCGTCCTGGGTGAAGCCGCGGACGCGGGTCATGCCGCCGAGCTCGCCCGATTGCTCCCAGCGGTAAACCGTGCCGAACTCGGCCAGGCGCACCGGCAGATCGCGGTAAGAGCGGTGCTCGCTGCCGAAGATCTTGATGTGGTGCGGGCAGTTCATCGGCTTGAGCATGTAGCCCTCGTAGGTGCCGTCCGAGAGGCCGTTGATGAGCTGGCTGCAGGTCGCGTCCTCGTCGGCGAGCTTTTCGAGCACGTCACGCTCGGCGATCGCCGGGAACTGGCTTTCCTGATAATACGGGAAGTGGCCGGAGGTGCGGTAGAGGTCGAGTTTGCCGATATGCGGGGTGAAGACCTGCGAGTAACCCTGCTTGTCGAGCTCCGCGGTGATGAAGTCCTGCAACGCGCGGCGGACGAGCGCGCCCTTCGGTTTCCACAGGATCAGGCCCTGGCCGACCGCTTCGTCGATGTGGAAAAGCTGCAACTCGCGGCCGAGGCGGCGGTGGTCGCGCTTCTTCGCCTCCTCCAGCCGGACGAGATGCTGCTCAAGCAGTTCCTTGCTTTCGAACGCGGTGCCGTAGAGGCGCTGGAGGCTGCCTTTCGATTCGTCGCCCATGTAGAAGGACGAGGAAACCGACATCAGCTTCACGTTCTTGCACTTCGACGTGTAGCCGACGTGCGGGCCGGCGCAGAGGTCGATGAACTCGCCGTTCTGGAAGCAGGAAATCTCTTCGCCCTCGGGAATCTTGTCGATGAGGTCGAGCTTGAAGCGGCTCGGATTGCCCGGACGTTCGGAAAGCCCGCCGAGGCGGCCGCTTTCGGCCAGCGCCTTCGCTTCCTCGCGGGAGATGACCTTGCGTTCGAACTTCTGGTTCTCCTTCGCGATCTTCTTCATCTCCGCCTCGATCTTCTCGAAGTCGTCCGGGGTGATCCGGTGCTTCATTTCGAAGTCGTAATAGAAGCCGTTTTCGATCGGCGGGCCGTAGGCGAATTGGGCGTCGGGCCAGATGCGCAGGATGGCGGTGGCCATCACGTGGGCGCAGGAATGGCGCAGGCGCTCCAGGTCGGTCATCTGCTGGCGCTCTTCGAGGGTCTTCCGTTCGGCGGACATGGGGCCCGGAGAAAACAGAGCCGGACGCGGATTTTCAATGGCAAACGCGGGCGGCGGCGAAATGGCGGCGGGCGCCGGGGCGTCGCCCTCGCTCCGGCGGACGGGCGGTCCGGGCACCTCACATGCCGCCGTCCAATGAATCTCCTTCACGATTGAGAACCAACTTGTCTGATAGATTTTCATGTGATAAACGCCCTATTCTGATGAAAGCCCTCGTCCTGTTCGCCGCCGTCTGTGCCGCCGCGTTCACCGGCTACCACCTTGATCTGACTTGCTGCGGCGAGCGGACGCGGGCGGAAAAATGGCCGTCGCCGATCCCGGCGCTCAAGAGCCAGCCGGAGGCCAAGGCGACCGCGACCGCGTCGGTGGATCCGGGCAAGGAAGTCGCCGAGGCGCTGGCTCAAGCGCCTCGCTAAGGGGGAGGCGGCCGCTGCGGTGGCGATGAGCAACAAGGGGCGAGTGAAAATGCGGCGTTCTGAGGGACTGACGACCATCGCGGTGGGTTCAAAACCCGGATCCAAGTGCGGCGATGTTTCGGCGAACAACTTCTCTCGCCCCAGCGCGATTCGCTCAGCGTCAAGGGGTGACAACCTTGGCCGGGAGAAGGAAATGCAGGATGCCGCTGGAATGCAAGCGGCCGCGGTTTGGCGAACGAGCCGTGGCGAAGAGCTCCGAGCGGTTCCATTTTGACATTCCTCCGCTCGCAGAGAGCATCCTTTCTTGCATGAAAGGCAACCGGAAGACCGACCATTCCTCATCCGGTACGAGCGGGAGCGAAGGCCATGACTGGGAGGTGAAGCGGGGAGGCGTGGGGATGGAGGTGCCGGAGGCGGATCTGCGATCGATCATCGAAGCGATTCCGAATCAGGTTTGGTGCGCTTTGCCGGACGGTTCGACGGTGTTTCACAATCCGCAGTGGCTCGAATACACCGGGCTGGAGGCGGACTCAGCGCATGGCTGGGGTTGGCGGGAAGTGGTGCATCCGGAGGATCGCGAACACTGCATCACGCGGTGGCGGGAAATCGAGAACTCTCAATCTCCGGGGGAAATGGAAGCGAGGTTGCGGCGGCACGACGGGCAGTACCGGTGGTTTCTGGTGCGTGCCGTTCCGGTTTGCGATGAGGACGGACATGTCACGAAATGGTATGGCACGAATACCGACATCGAGGACCGCAAGCAGATGGAGGAGAGACTTTTGCGCAGTGAACGGAACTTGGCCGATGGGCAGCGTCTGACCAAAACCGGGACATGGGTTCTGGATTTCAAGACGGGGAATACCGATTGGTCGGTGGAAACCTGCCGCATTTTTGGATTTCCCGATCCTCCGCCTTCGCCGCACTACAGCGAGTTTCGCGCGCGGGTGCATCCCGAAGAGCGGGAAGCGGTTGATCGCGGGTTGCGGGAGAGTTTTGAAACCGGCGAGCCGCGTCCGCTCCGGTATCGTTTTATTTTGCCCGACGGCACGCGCAAATTCATCGAAACCATTTCCGAGCCGGTGAAGGACGAGGCCGGCGTCGTGGTGCAACTGATGGGGACGATCATGGATGTCACCGAGCGGAAGTTGGCCGAGGAAGCCTTGCTGTCCTCGGAAATTCTGGCGCGCGGGCAACTGAATGCTCTCACCCGCACGTTGGAGTCGCTGGCGACGGAGTCGGAGCCGGACAAATTGCTGGAGCATGTTTTGCATGCGATCACGGGGCAACTGGGCGCGCACAGCATCGGGGTCTGGCGCAAGGGCGAAGCGTCGGGTCTGATGGAATTCGAATGCGCCTTCGAATGCGGACGGGTGGTAACCGATTCGATCGTGAAAGTCGCCGCGCTGGATCCGCTGGCTCCTCTGCCTGGTGTTAGCGTTCCGCGAAATGCCGCGGCTGCCGGGCGGCCGAGCGTGTTGGAGGACATTCGAGAAGGACCGGCTTCGCCGTGGCGGGACTATCTGGTTTCGCAGGGAGTGGTGACGGTTCTTTTCGTACCCACGGCCATCGCCGGTCAGGTCGAGGGAGTGATCTCCATCCGTTTCAATCATCGCCGGGCCTTCTGCACCGGGGAGGTGGAGCTGGCCCAGGCGCTGGCCCATCAGGCGATGCTGGCGCTCCAGCTGATGCGCCTGTCGCGGGAAAGCCGGCAGGCCGCCGTCATGGATGAACGCAACCGCATGGCGCGGGACATCCACGACACGCTGGCGCAAGGGTTCACCGGCGTGATCATGCAGCTTCAGGCGGCGAAAGGCGCGGCCGCGCGAGGAACCATGGCGGACGCCGCCGCGCACATCGAGCGGGCGGAGGAACTCGCACGGACGAATCTCGGAGAGGCCCGGAGTTCGATGCGGGCCTTGCGTCCACGGTCGCTGCGCGGCGGCACCTTGTGCCGGGCGATGGAGGATTTGCTCAAGCGGGTGGCCGGTGACGCGGGTCTGACGGCCGAATTCCATGTCGAGGGCGAGACCCGTATGATGCCGTTGGAATGGGAGGAGAATCTGTTGAGAATTCTCCAGGAGTCGCTGACCAATACTATCAAACATGCCCAAGCCCGGACCTTCCGCGCGACCATCGCGTTTGAAAAAAGGCAGACGCGGTTGCTGCTCACGGACGACGGCCGAGGATTCGATCCGCTGGCCGAGCATGAAGGTTTTGGATTGGTCGGCATGAAAGAACGCGTCCAACTGATGGGCGGCGGTTTTATCCTTCGCTCACAGCCCGCGCATGGCGCGGAAATCATCGTTACCCTGAACCATCCGCAGGCACTGAATGCCGCTGGCGAAATCGATCATGTCTAACTCCAGGAAATCTCCCGCCACGCCCGGCAAAAGCCCTAACGCCATCCGGGTGCTGCTCGCGGAAGACCACGTCGTCGTGCGCGACGGATTGGCGGCGATCATCAACCAGGAGGACGACATGACCGTGGTCGCGGAAGCCGGCGACGGCAACGAAGCGGTGGCGCTGTGGAAAATCCACAACCCCGACGTGATCCTGATGGATTTGCGGATGCCCGGCCTGAGCGGCGTGAATGCGATCTACGAGCTGCGCGCTACGGATCCTGGCGTGCGTATTATCATTTTAACGACCTTTGACGGTGACGAGGACATCTATCGCGCGATGCGGGCCGGAGCCAAGGCCTACCTTTTGAAGGACGTGAAACGCGAGGAATTTTTCCGGTGCATCCGCGAAGTCCATGCGGGCAGGTTTTTCCTGCCGCCGAACGTCGCGGCCAAACTTGCCGGCCGGCAATGCGGAGAAGAACTGACGACCCGGGAGATGGACGTGCTGCGGCTGCTGGCGGCAGGCAAGCCGAACAAGGTGATCGCCATGGACTTGGGAATCGGCGAGGTGACGGTGAAAAGCCACCTCCGCGCCATTTTCACGAAGCTGAACGTCCTGAGCCGGACGGAGGCCATCGCCGCCGCGAGCCGGTCCGGATTGATCCACTGAGTCGGGCCTCCGCCTTTCGAAGGAGGCGGTTCTCCATCCGATGTCCGCTTGGCGGGAAATGGGTTCGTTGTAGGGTTTTGATCGTCAATTCCCGACCCCACCTCCATGAACCAATACCAAAAGCTATACACGCCGGAAGACAGCGTCGTCGTTTTCATCGATCACCAGCCGCAAATGACCTTCGGCGTCGCCAACATCGACCGGGCGACCCTGATCAACAACGTCACACTCCTCGCCAAGGTTGCGAAGGAATTCAACATCCCGGCGATCATCACCGCGGTGGAAACCGAATCGTTCAGCGGTTATGTCTGGCCGCAGTTGCTCGATGTGTTTCCAGGACAGGTAGTGATCGAGAGAACCTCGATGAACTCCTGGGATTCGATGGAATTTCGCAAAGCCATCGAAGCCACCGGTCGTAAAAACATCATCATCACCGGCCTCTGGACGGAAGTGTGTGTAACCTGGCCGACCATCGAAATGCTGGGGGCGGGTTACAACATTTACGTCGTGGAAGACTGTTGCGGCGCGACCTCCACCGCCGCGCATGAGGCCGCGCTCTCCCGGATGGTCCAAGCCGGAGCGGTGCGCGTGACGACCATCCCCGCCTTGCTCGAATGGCAGCGCGACTGGGCGAAGCGCGAGCATTACAATAACCTCATGGGGCTCATTAAGAACCAGGGCGGAGCCTACGGCGTGGGCGTGGAATACGCCTACACCATGGTTCATCACGCACCGCAGTCCGCGCAAAAACCCCAGGTCGTGCCAGCGAAGGCGGGTCACTGATAGAAAGGCGTGCCATGCCCATCCACGTTGCCATCACCCGCCGGGTCCTGCCCGGCCGCGAAGAGGAATTCCGCGAAGGCTTGCGCGAGTTTTTCCAAACCTCCTTCGACCACGGCAGCGTGATGGGCGCAAGCATGCTCACGCCGCCCCCTGGATCCGATTCGCGCGAATTCGGCATCCTGCGCACCTTCACCAACGAAGCGGACCGGGATGCGTTCTATCAGTCACCCATGTTCAAGGCATGGGACGAACGCGCCCGCGCATTGACCGAGGGCGAGCCTGAGTATCGGCAAATGCACGGGCTTGAAGCTTGGTTCCGTTCGCCCAATCCCCCGCCGCGCTGGAAAATGGCGGTGTGCACGCTGCTGGGCGTGTTTCCCACCAGTCTTTTTCTTGGTGCGGCGGTTGGTCCTCTGACGCGGGGATGGCCATTTCCCGCAGGGCCACTGGTGTTTTCCACCTTGATGGTGGCCATGCTGACGTGGGTCGTCATGCCACTGGTCACCCGCATTCTGCACCATTGGTTGCATCCCGACAACTAATCGAAAGTCATGAACTCCTATCCTGATTTGATCCTTTTTAATGGGCGCATCACCACGCTCGATCCGAAATACCCCGAGGCTGCGAACCTCTCGATCAAGGATGGCCGGATCACGGGCGTGGACGACGCGGAGGGCTATCAGCCCGGACCGGAAACGAAAGTCATCGACCTCAAGGGCCGGCGCGTCATTCCCGGGCTCAACGACTCGCATCTCCATTTGATTCGCGGCGGACTGAACTACAATCTCGAATTGCGCTGGGACGGCGTGCCGTCGCTGGCGGATGCTCTCCGGATGCTCAAGCTGCAAGCCGAGCGCTCGCCCGTGCCGCAATGGGTGCGGGTGGTTGGAAGTTGGAGCGAGTTTCAATTCGTCGAGCGCCGGATGCCTACACTGGAGGAAATCAACGCCGCCGCGCCGGATACGCCCGTTTTCATTCTGCATTTGTATTGCCGCGCGTTGCTGAACCGCGCCGCGCTGAGGGCTTGCGGTTACACCCGCGACACGCCGAACCCGCCGGGCGGCGAAATTCAGCGGGACAAAAACGGAGAGCCTACCGGCCTGCTCATTGCCCGCCCGAACGCGATGATTCTCTACGCCACTCTCGCAAAAGGCCCGAAGCTTCCGCCGGAGTACCAATACAACTCGTCTCGCCAATTCATGCGCGAGCTGAACAGGCTCGGCGTCACGAGCTGCATCGACGCTGGCGGCGGTTTTCAGAACTATCCGGAAGACTATGAAATCATCCGCCAACTCCACGACCGCGGCGAGTTGACGGTGAGGATCGCCTACAATCTCTTCACCCAGAAACCCAAGCAAGAAAAGGACGACTTCGCCCGCTGGATGCGGATGACGAAACCCGGCGAAGGCGATCCGTTTTTCCGCATGAACGGTGCGGGGGAAATGCTGGTTTTCTCCGCCGCGGACTTCGAGGACTTCCTCGAACCCCGGCCGGATCTATCCCCAGACATGGAAGGCGAGTTGCAGGAGGTCGTGACGATGCTCGCCTCGAACCGTTGGCCGTTCCGCCTGCATGCGACCTACGACGAATCGATCACGCGCTTTCTCGATGTCTTCGAACGCGTCAATCGTGAAGCTCCACTGCGTGACCTGCATTGGTTTCTCGACCATTGCGAAACGATCTCCGACCGCAATCTCGACAGGGTTCGGGCGCTCGGCGGCGGCATCGCGGTGCAACACCGGATGGCATTCCAAGGCGAGTATTTCGTGGACCGCTACGGTGCGAAAGCCGCCGAACGTACCCCGCCGATCCGTCGTATGTTGGAGATGGGCATTCCGGTCGGCGCCGGCACCGACGCGACGCGAGTGGCGAACTACAACCCCTTTAACTCGCTCTATTGGCTGGTCAGCGGTCGTACGCTAGGCGGGTTGGGGCTCTATCCGGAGCAAAACCGTCTCAGCCGCGAGGAAGCGCTGCGCCTCTACACCCATGGCAGCGCGTGGTTCTCCGGCGAGCAGGAGGAAAAGGGAATGCTAACCAGCGGGTGCTACGCCGACCTCGTCGTGTTGACGGAGGACTATTTTCACATTCCCGAAGAGCGCATCCGTGATCTGGAATCGACTCTCACGATCGTGGACGGCAAGCCGGTCTATGCGGTCGGTGATTTCCAAGATCTATCGCCCGCTGTCCTGCCGGTGATGCCCGATTGGTCGCCGGTCGCTAAATTCGGCGGCTACGGAGCGCCTTGCTATCAGAAACTTGCCGCACCGCAGGGCCATGTCCACACCACGGCTTGCGGTAGCTTCCAGAAATCGCACGGCTCCACCGGGCTTTCAGGACTGTGGGGCTCCGGCTGCGACTGCTTCGCCTTTTGAACATGCCACATGAAGCGATTGGCAGAGCGTCTGCTCGTTTTCGCGTGCGCCTTGTCAGCGGCGCGGGCGGAGGATGTCGCGCTACCACAGGTCAAGAACCTCGCGTTGGATGATTCCGGAAACCTCCGTTTGTCCTTGGGCGCCGATCTGCGGGAGCGCTACGAGTTCTATCAGGAGCCCGGCCTCGGTCTCCGGGGCATCAGCCAGGATGATTATCTGCTCCAGCGGGTGCTGCTCAGTGCCGACCTCCATGCCGGAAAGGAGCTTCGCGTCTTCTTCCAGCTTGGAAGTCATCTGGAAACGGGCAAGCAATCCCCCGGACCTACGGACATCGATGAGTTCGACATCCAGCAGGCCTATGTGGATTTCGGGTGGCCGCTGGATTCCGGTTCGAAACTCCTGCTGCGGACGGGCCGCCAGGAAATCACCTTTGGCTCGGGGCGCCTCGTTTCCGTGCGCGATGGCGCTAACATCCGTCGCAGCTTCGATGGTGCCCGCCTGACATTCACGTCCGGCGAGGTGAAAGTGGACGCGTTTGCCGCCCGCACCGTGAACTTGCAAATCGGCGGGCTGAACGACGAAACCAACAGCGACGAGTCGTTATGGGGGCTTTATGGCGTGCTGCCGCTGGAGGTTCTGCCGGACGGGCATGCGGATTTCTATTACCTCGGTTTGGATCGCCATGATGCCGTCTTCGAGCAGGGAACGGCGCTCGAGAAACGCCACTCCTTCGGCACCCGGCTCTGGGGCAAACCCGGGGCATGGGACTACAACTACGAGGCGGTGATCCAGTGCGGCACGTTCGGTGGCGCGGACATCCTCGCTTGGACCGTCGCCACCGATACCGGCTATACCTTCGGTTCGCTTCCATGGAAGCCTCGTATCGGGCTCAAGGCGGACATCGCATCCGGCGACTCGGATTCTAGCGATGATCGTCTTACCACTTTCAACGCGCTCTTCCCCAAGCAGCCCTATTTCAGCGAGGCTTCGCTGCTCGCGCCCGCGAACATCATCGACCTCCATCCGGCGCTGAAGCTTCAGCTAACCGACGAACTCTCGCTCGCCGCGGACTGGGACTTTTTCTGGAAGCAGCGCGGGGGCGACGCCATTTACTCGCCGCCCGGACGTCCGCTGGTGGCCGCGGGCTCAAGCGATTCCCGCTATGTAGGCAGTCAGGCAAATGTGGGAATCGAGTGGCAGCTCGCCGTGACCACTTCTTGGGCGCTCTACTATTCGCACTTCCTGGCAGGACCCGCGGTGACCGACGCCGGTGGACGCGATGTCGATTTCCTCGGCTCGTGGATCGAGTTCAAATTCTGAGCGGCGTTTTGGCCGATGGCTTTCGGATGATCGGGTGAAGTCCACAAACGACTCCCTGGAAGGCAATTTCCGGAATTGGAGTTAAACGAGTTGTGCGACGCTGCCTTTGATTCCCTGCAACGGTTCAAATCGGCGAAAACGCGCATTTTTCTGCATTTCGACGCAAAATTGAACCATCGTCCCAGAAAGGGAGGACGATGGTTTCCCGGGGAAGAGCAGGATTGGAAGGGTCACATCTTTGCTCTGTTATTGTTGGGCAAAAAAGAGGCGACGCCGAAGCGCCACCTCTTTGAAAGTCCATCCACTCGGATGGACCGGAGCTGGTCGACGACACTTGCTGTCAATCGTCGACCTTGATCTTGATCGTGGGGACGTCCACCGAGTCCACGACCCGGTAGTCGGAGTCCACCGCGACGACATTGCTGCCCGCGACGTAGTAGCGCACACCTGCGGCGGGCGCGGGCAGGACCTTCACCAAGTCCGGCGGAGCGGCGACAAGGTAAGGACGTTCCGCCTCGCTAATGACCAGGCCGGGCGAAATGCGCGTCCGCCAGGTGACCGGTATTTCCTTCACTTTGACGGTGGTCGCCCATGTTGGAGGCAACCCGTAAGGGTTCGTTTTATATGCGTCAAAGTAGGTAACGACCTTGGTCCGGACTTCGGGGTCGAACGTGGTCGTCGTCGTTTTCGTTTCCGTTTTGGTCACGCTGCCGTCCGGATTCTCGGTGACTTCCTTCGTCTTCTTGGTTTCCGTGGTCTGGGCGGCCAACGGGAGGCAGCCGAACGCGGCGACGACGAATGTGGTTAGGAATGGTTTCATGGTTCGAACAATCGTGGTTTTGTGAATTAGCTCTCTCGGTGACGAGTGGTGCGGACACGGATTTTTGCCTGATGCCCAACCCAGCAGCCTAATGCGCTTCGTCGCGTTGTCCAATTTGCTAAAGGTCGGAAACCGGCAGCATCGTGGGGAATTACGGAGTGAAGGAGGGTTGCCAAGTCCTCATTGTCAGCGGCCAAGACGGAACCACGCTTTTCGCCCTCAATGCGGAAATTCAACGGGTAACCTGAATGCCCTTTCGCTGACGGGTGTACAATCGGAGCGCCTAGAAAGGCGAAAGCGCTGAGCGCATCGCTGCAAGCATGCCCATCCTTTCTCCCCACCGGGGTGAAATCATTGCCGGGGCGACGACCGGGGCAATAGAATGCGCTAAAACCTGCATTTTGGCACATTTCGCTGCATCTGGGAGCGGTCGGTCTGAAAAGGCGAAAGCCGCTGAACTCTTTCGAATTCAACGGCTTTCATTGGTTGCGGGAGTAGGATTTGAACCTACGACCTTCAGGTTATGAGCCTGACGAGCTACCTGGCTGCTCCATCCCGCGGTTTGGAACCATGCGCCTTGCGGCGCGGGGCGGCAAAGTAGTCGGTTGGCGCGCGGATTGGCAAGACGAATGTGGAAAGTTTTTGCAGTTTTCCGTGCGCCGGTGCTGGCTTCCGGGCGTGACGACGCAGCCGCCGCCGGTTCGGATGTCCGCCGCTGAGTGGGGCGGGCGGGCAGAGTCGCACCGCGTTCGGGCGGAACGTTGGACATTGTCGGCCCGGGAGCGGCGGGCGCGCGGCGAGCCGCATCCGATCGAGGATTTCCTGTTTATCTACTATCCCTTCGCCCTGTCGAAGCTGGAGCAATGGCATCCGGGGCCGGGCGTGGCGCTGGAGGGTGCGACGGCGGAGCGGTTTTCGGAAAAATACTACCGCGGGGAGGAGGGGGCGCGCGTGCTCGACCCGGCGAAGCTGGGCGAAAAGGAACGCCAGCGGCTGCAATGGACGCGTGAGCTGCTGGAGGCGACCCGGGGGCGGACGCCGAACTTCGCCTGCCACGGCCTGCATGAGTGGGCGATGGTGTATCGCGGCGAGGAAGTGCGCCACGCGGCGACGACCCGGCTGCGCTTGCCGCAGGCGGAGATCGACGCGGTGGTCGAGTCCCGACCGATCGCGTGTTCGCACTTCGACGCGTTCCGGTTTTTCCCGGAGGCCGCGCGGCCGTTCAACCGCTTGCAACCGACCTTGATGGGGCGGCCGGAGTTCGAGCAGCCGGGCTGCGTGCATGCCAACATGGACCTCTACAAGTGGGCGGTGAAGGCGCTGCCGTGGGTGCCGTCGGAGCTGGCGCTCGATTGCTTCGAGCAGGCGCTGGCGCTGCGCGACCTCGACATGCGGGCGAGCCCGTACGATTTGCGCGAGTGGGGGCTGGAGCCGATCCGGATCGAAGCGGCGGACGGGCGGCGCGAGTATGAAGCGCGGCAGCGCGTGTTGGCGGCGGCTTCGGCGGGGCTTCGCGAGCGGCTGATCGACGCGCTGCGGGCGGTCGTGTGACGGCTCAGCCGAGGCTTTTCCACAGCACGTAGCCGCCGGTCAGCAGGACGACGATGGCGAAGCCGCGCCGCAAATGGCGGACGGGAAGCCGGGCGGCGCAGGCGTTGCCGGCGATCACTCCGGCGACGGCGAAGACGGAGAAGCCGGCGGCGAGTCCCCAGCGGGGCGGCGCTTCGCCGAGGTGGGCGAGGAAACCCGCGGCCGAGTTGAAGGCGATCACGGCCAGCGAGGTGCCGGTGGCGATGCGCAGCGGCAGCCGGGCGAACTTCATCAGCGCGGGCATCAGCAGGAACCCGCCGCCGACGCCGAGGAAACCGGTGAGCAAGCCGGTGCCGCCGCCCGCGAGCAGACAGCGCAGCGGTTTGCAATCGGGCAAGGGCTCGGCACCTTCGGCCTTCTGAAATGCCATCCGCAGGGCGACGGCCAACATCAGGATGGCGAAAACCGTCATCAGCAGGCCGGGCGGCACGGCGTGGGTGAAGCGCGCGCCGAGGGCGGCGCCGGCCATGCCGGAAAGCGAGAAGAGCGCGGCGGCACGGAGGTGGAATTCGCCCGCGCGGAGACGCTGGAGTGCCCCGGCGAGGGCGGCCGCGCCGACGATCAGCAGGCTGAGCCCGACCGCCTCGCGCGGCGGCACGCCGGCGAGGTAGACGAGCACGGGCAGCGTGAGGATGCTGCCGCCCGCGCCGGTGAGGCCGAGCGACAGTCCGATCACGGCGGCGCCCAGCCAGGCGAGCGGGTTCATGCGAAGGCCGGGCTCGGAATGTCGTCGAAGTCGCCGTCGACGTGGATCACCTGCCTCCCTTGCGAAGCGAGGAATGGCACGGCGAGCGCGGCGCGCAGGCCGCTGCCGCAGTGGACGAAGAGCGGTCGGTCGGCGGGGATTTCGTCGAGGTGCGCGGCCAAGCGGGTGTAGGCGACGTGTTTCGCACCGGCGACATGAGAGGCGGCGAACTCATCCGCGCCGCGGACGTCGAGCACCAGGGCACCGGGCGAACCGGCCAGGGCGTCGGGCAATTCCGCCGTCGCGATGCGCGGCAAGGCGGTGACGAGCGAGTCGTCCGACAGGGCTTCGTCGACGGGCAACCAACCGCGCACTTGGTCGAGGCCGATGCGGAGCAACTGGCGCGTGGCTTCTCCGGCCTCGGCGGCGTCGCGCGCCAGCAGCAGGATTTCCGAGTCTTCGGCGACGTAGGAACCGGCGGCGACCGGGAGTTTGCCGCCGGGCATCGGGGCGAACAGCGAGCCGGGCAAATGGCGGGACATGAACGCGGCGCGGTCGCGGCGCAGGTCGAGGATGACGCGGCCGGGCGAACCGACCCAGGAGCGGAGTCCGGTGGGATCGATCCGCGGCGGGGCGAACGGATGGCCGTCCGGCAGCAGCGCCGGGCCGCGGCGGTTGTCGCGTTTCATCCGGGCGAAATAGAGCGGCGGCTCGGGTTGGCCGGAGAGGATGTCGTTCACGAAATTCGCCTTGGGGCCGTCGAGCGCCTCGCGCAGCGCGCCGTTGAAACGGCGTTCGTAGTCGAGCACGCTGACGGGCACCGCGCCGAGCGCTTTGCCGCAGGCGCTGCCGGCGCCGTGGGCGGGCAGGATCTGCAGGTGGCCGGGCAGTTCGCGGGTGCGGCGGAGGCTGGCGTAAAGCGTGCGGGCGGCGGGTTCGCGCGCGCCGATTTGCCCGGCGGCGCTTTCCAGCAGGTCGGGCCGGCCGACGTCGCCGACGAAAATGAAGTCGCCGCTGAGCAGGGCGATCGGTTCGTCCGCGCCGCCGCCGAGGTCGGTGACGAGAAATGACAGGTGCTCGGGCGTGTGACCGGGCGTGAGCAGGGCTTTCAGCTCGATGTTGCCGATTTTGAACGTGTCGCCGTCGCGCAGGAAGCGGGCGTTCGGGTGGCCTTTCGCCCACTCGAACTGCCAGTCGGGGCCGCCTTCGGCCGAGAGGTAGGCGATGGCGCCGTGGCGTTCGAGCAACTCGCGCGCGCCGCTCAGGTAGTCGGCGTGGATGTGGGTCTCGGCCACGGCGGTCAGGCGCAGGCCGTTTTCCGCCGCGAGCGCGAGGTAGCGGTCGACGTCGCGTTCGGGGTCGATGACGATGGCCTCCCCGCTGCGCGGGCAGCCGATCAGGTAGGCGTTCTGCGCCAGCGAGGGGTCGGTGATTTGGCGGAGGAGCATGGCGGTGGAGACGAAAGCGTTGAAGACGGAAGACCGGAGCGGTCAGAGGGAGCAGGAGTTGCCCTGACAACTTACACCACGGCGCTGGTTCCAAGGCATTTTGGCGAGCAGCATCGCCATGCCGCACCAGTCGGTCAGGCCGGCGAAGGTGAGGCCCGCGCCGACGAAAGCGCTGAGGCCGTAGAACGCCGGGTGGACCCAGGTGCCGAGGGCGACGCCGGCGAGCACCAGCAGGCCGGCGGCGATGCGGACCTGGCGTTCGAGCGAAAGCGTCTGGCGGCCGCGTTTCACCGGCAGGCCGGCTTGTTCCCACGCGGCGACGCCGCCTTCGAGCACGGCGAGATTTTCGCAACCGGCGGCGGCGAGTTTTTCGCGGGCTTGGGCGGCGCGTTTGCCGCTGTGGCAGACGATCACGCAGAGGTCGTCGGCGTTCGCCCGCACGTTCGCCGGATCAAGCCGGTCGAGCGGCATCAGCGTGGCGCCTTCGATGTGGACGGCCTCGAATTCGGCCGGCGTGCGGACGTCGATCAGCCGGATCGAGCCGAGGCGGGCGTGGGCTTGTTGTGGAGTGAGGGTCGTGTTCATGGCGGGCAAGGGGTGTGTGGCGGCGGGTGCTGCCAATAGTGAATACATAACCACATGGTTATTCTTGCGCAAACAGGTTTTTTCGAGCAGGTTTCGGGCGTAGCGATTTTTTGCCACCGCTGATGAAACTCGAACTTTCCGATCTCGATCGTGTCGCCGCGTTGTTCCGGGTATTTTCCGAAACGACGCGGCTGGCGCTGCTGCAGGAGCTGAAAGAGGGGCCGAAATCGGTGGGCGAACTGGTGGCGGCGATGCCGGCGACCACGCAGGCGAACGTGTCCAAGCAGCTCAAGCAGCTGCACGACGCCGGGCTGGTGGCGCGGCGGAAGCAGGGCACGAACGTGATTTACCAGATCGCCGAGCCGCTGGTGTTCGAGCTGTGCCGGCTCGCCTGCGAAAAGCTCAACCGCCCGCAGCCGACGCGGACGCTGGTGTTTTGAGCGGCGGGCTTTCCATGGCCGCGACTTCCCGCTAACCAGAACGAACGATGCGCCTGTTGGTGATCGAGGATTACGCGCCGCTGCGCGACAACTTGTGCCAGTTTTTCCGCGAGGCGGGATATCTGGTCGATGCCGTGTCGACGGGCGACGAGGGCCTTTGGGCGGCGAAGGAAGGCGGGCATGATCTGGTGTTGCTCGATCTGATGCTGCCGGGCGTCGACGGGCTGGAGATTTTGCGGCAGTTGCGGGCGCTGGGAAGCCCGGTGCACATCCTGGTCATCAGCGCGCGCGACGGGCTGGAAGACCGGCTCGAGGCGTTGGACGCCGGGGCGGACGACTTTTTGGTGAAGCCGTTCGCGCTGTCCGAGGCGCTGGCGCGGGCGCGGGCGCTGCTGCGGCGGAGTTTTTCGAAAAAGCATCCGCTCCTGCAGGTGGCGGATCTGGAGATTGATCCGGCGAGACGGAGCGTCAGCCGCGCGGGCGAACCGATCGAACTGACGGCGTTGGAATACCGTCTGCTGGAATACCTCGCCTACCGGGCGGGCGAAGTCGTTTCACGCGCGGATATCTGGGAGCGGGTGTTCGAGGATGCGATGGGCGGAAGCAGCAACGCGGTGGACGTTTACATTGGGTATTTGCGCAAGAAACTGAACGCGGGCGAACGGCCGGATCTGATCCGGACGCGGCGCGGGCAGGGGTATGTGCTGGAGGAGCCGGAGCCATGAACGCGCCCTCGATCCGTCGAAAGCTGTTGGTCCGCTGCGGGTTGGGCATCGGGCTGAGCCTGGCCGTGCTTTCCGTCGGGATTTTCTTCTTCGTCCGGCAGAGCCTGTACCAGCAGCTCGACGAGTCGCTGGAGGATGCGGCGGTGCTGCTGGGCAACCAGCTCGAGCTGGAGAACGGCAGTGTCATTCACGAATGGCGGGAAGGACTCGGGGCGAACCGTCGTTTGGCCGAGGACACCGTGTTCCAGTTCTGGGATGAAACGGGCGGGAGCACCACGCGTTCGCCCGATCTGCATTGGCGCGATTTGTCGAAATTTTCCGGGGTGAACGGCGATCCGCTATGGCGGAACATCATTCTGCCCAACGGCGAGCACGCCCGCGCGGTGGGGCTGCGCGTCTATCCGTTCGTGTTGCCCGAGGAGGTCGAGCGGATGAAGGAGCGCGGGCAGATGATCGACCCGAAATCGCTGCCGCACCTGCTGGTGGTGGCGCGCAGCACGGAGCTGGTGCTGCACACGCTCGATCGGTTGCGCTGGATGCTGGGGGGGGGCGCGCTGCTCACGCTCGGGCTCGGGTTCGTGCTGATCGGGCGGGCGGTGCGCTCGTCGCTGGAGCCCATCGACCGGTTGTCGCACGAGGTGCGCGAGCGCGCCGGGCACCAGCTCGACCAGGCGCTGGAGGTGCCGGGCGAAATGCCGGTGGAACTGGTCGACCTGGCGCGGGAGTTCGACGCGCTGCTGGCGCGCGTGGCGGTGATCCGCCGGCGCGAGCGCGATTTCATCCGCCATGCGGCGCACGAGCTGCGGACGCCGATCGCGGGGTTGCAGGCGGCGACCGATCTGGCGCTGTCGCAGCCGCGTGAAGCTCCGGCCTACATGCGGGCGCTGGAGGACTGCCAGCGGGTGGCGGGGCAGCTCGGGGAACTGGTGAAACGGCTTTCCGCGCTGGCGCGGATCGGCCGGACGGTCGATCCGCTGGTGCTGGTGCCGGTCGATCTGCCGGTGTTGGCGGGCGAATCCGTCGCCGCGTTCCGCGAGCGAGCGGCGCAGCGCGGGTTAACCTGGCATTTCGGCTGGCCGGAAGGCGGGCTGAAGGTGCGGAGCGACGTCGCGACGCTGCGGATCATTTTGAACAACCTGTTCGACAATGCCGTGGAGTATGCGTCGGCGAAGGGGGAGATCCGGATCGAGGGGCGGGCGGCCGGCGGCCGGGTGCGGCTGGAGGTGTCCAACCCGGTGGACGATCCGCCGGACGACCCCGAGCGTTTGTTCGAGCCGTTGTTCCGTCGCGATGGATCGCGCCACGATGCCGCCGATCATCTGGGGATCGGTCTGACCCTGAGCCGGGATGCCGCGCTGGTTCTGGGCGGCGGTTTGCTCGCGCGCCGCGCGGTGGTGGGCAGCGGTTTGGTCTTCATGCTGGACCTGCCGGTGGCGGATGCGGGGTGAAAATCTGCGGCCCACTCACCGGATTTTCATGTTCGCCGTGCTAGCAAACGGGCCGCATGACGTCCCCTGAGGCGGGAGCCCGCCGTTCCACGCGCTTCTATTTCCTGCTGGTATTCCTCGCGTTGATCGCGATCCGGCTGGTGCTGCTCGGTTTCGCGCCGCACGACGATCCGTCGGAATCGCGCTACGCCGAGATCGCGCGCAAGATGGTCGAGACGGGCGATTGGATCACGCCGCAGTTCGACTATGGCGTGCCGTTCTGGGCGAAACCGCCGCTCTCGATGTGGCTGTCGGCGCTCGGGATGGAGTTGTTCGGGGTGAACGAATTCGGCTCCCGCATCTTCATTTTTGTCGCGGCGCTCGGCGTGCTGGCGGTGGTCGCGCGGCTGGCGTCGCGCGAGCGCGACCGGGAAACCGGCTGGGCGGCGGCGCTGCTGCTGACGGGGATGCCCTTGTTCTTTTACTGCAGCGCGGCGGTGATGACGGATCTCGCGCTGCTGGCCGGCCTCACGCTGGCGATGGCCGCGTTCCGGCTCGCCCTGCGGGAAAATTCGCGCGGCTGGGGGTATCTGTTCTTCATCGCGCTGGCGGTGGGTTTGCTGGCGAAAGGACCGCTCACGCTGGTGCTGGCGGGCGCGCCGATCGGCCTGTGGACGCTGCTTGGCAACCGCTGGAGGGAGGTGTGGCAAAAGCTGCCGTGGCTCGGCGGCACTGTGCTGATGCTGGCGATCGCCATGCCGTGGTACGTGCTGGCGGAGCGGAAGACGCCGGGGTTTCTCGACTACTTCCTCGTCGGAGAACATTGGAAGCGCTTCACCGTGAAGGGCTGGGAGGGTGACCTCTACGGCAGCGCCCACGCGATCGCGCCCGGAGCGATCTGGGGGTTCTGGTTGCTCGGGGCGTTCCCGTGGTGCCTCGGCTTTCTCGCCCTGCCGTTCCGGAAATGGCGGAACTTCCGCGCCTGGGCGATGGCGGAGGACGGACGCGGGCTTTACCTCGTGCTGTGGATGCTGTGTCCGCTGGTGTTTTTCACGCCGGCCCGCAACATCATCGTGACCTACCCGCTGCCGGCGCTGCCGGCGACCGCGCTGCTGTTGGCCGATCTGGCGATGCCGCGGCTGCGCGAAGGCGGCCTGTGGCGGCGGTTCCACGCGCTGCACCCGTCGCTGGCGCTGGTGAGCGTCCTGTGCGCCGGCGGGACGATGGCGGTGTGGTTGTTCTGGTCCGACCTCTGGCCGAAGCATTCCGAGCGCGATCTGGTGCGCCGCTACCTGCACGAGCGCCATCCCGGGGATCGCCTCGTGATTTATGGCGCGCGCCGCTATTCCGCGGAGTTCTACCTCGAAGGAAACGTCGAGAACGTGATGACGGCGGCGGAGCTGACGGAAACGCTCAACGCCCCCGGCCGCATCTTCCTGGCCATGCCCGGCCGCTACCTGTCGCTGCTGCCCGGACCGCTGCAGCGCCGGTTCATGCCGGTGAAGGGCTGGAAGCGGGAATCCCTCTACGTCGAACGCACCGACACTCCGAACATGACGGGGGTGGACCCCGCCGCCACCTCTCCGATCGGCCGATGAAACCGCCCTCCGCCCCCATGTCCCCCGCCTCCAGCCTGACGCGCCCGGCCGCTGGCACGATCCGCCCGTCGATCACCTGCGTGGTGCCGGCGTTCAACGAGGCCGACGGCATCGCCGCGTTTCTCAACGCCCTGTGCCGCCATCTGGCCGGGCTGACCGATCGCTACGACGTGATCGTGGTCGACGACGGCAGCCGCGACGGCACCGGGCTGGAGGTGATCGCCGCGTCCGGCGGGCTGCCGGTGCGCTTGATCGGGCTGTCCCGCAATTTCGGCAAGGAGGCGGCGATCAGCGCGGGCCTCGCGGAAGCGCACGGCGAGGTGGTGGTGATTCTCGACGCCGACTTCCAGCATCCGTTCGCCACGATCGACGAGTTCATCCGCCACTGGCAGCAGGGCTACGACATGGTCTACGGCATCCGCACCGACCGGCGGACGGACCCGCTGGTGCGCCGCCAGCTGAGCCGGATGTTCTACCGGATGCTGAGTCGCGGAGCCTCGGTCGACATCCCGGCGGACGCCGGCGACTTCCGCCTGCTCGACCGCAAGGTGGTGGCAGCGCTGCGCGACCTGCCGGAGAGCAGCCGCTTCATGAAAGGGCTCTACACATGGGTCGGCTACCGCTCGATCGGCATCCCCTTCGTCGTCGAGGAACGGCGCAACGGGGAGACAAGCTTCAATTTCCCGCGCCTGTTCGAGCTGGCGGTGACCGGGCTGACCTCGTTCTCTACCTTTCCGCTGCGCCTATGGGTCGGTGTCGGCTCGCTGATCTCCGGTTGCTCCATCCTCTACGCGCTTTACATCCTCGGCCGCACGCTGGTGCGCGGTGTCGACGTCCCGGGTTGGGCCACGATCACGGTGGCGGTGACGTTCCTCGGTGGCGTGCAGCTGCTCTCGATCGGGATCCTGGGCGAATACGTTGCGCGCATTTTCACCGAGGTGAAACGGCGGCCGAACTATCTGGTGGCCGAGCGCCACGGGTTTTCCGAAACCGGTCCGCGCGCATGAGCCTGCCCGGCCAGTTGATCCGCTTCGGCTGCGTGGGCGGCGCGGCGGCGGCGACGCACCTCGGGGTGGTCGCCGCGCTGGTGCCGGCCGGCCTGCCGCCGCTGGTGGCGAACGCGCTGGCGTTCGCCGTCGCCTTCCAGGTGAGCTATTACGGCCATCGCGGCTGGACGTTCCGTTCGCCCGGCGGCCGGGGCGAATACTTCCGGCTGCTGCTGGTGTCGCTGGTTTCGTTCGCGCTGAACGAGGCGCTCTACGCGGCGATGCTGCGGTTCGCCCCGCTCGACTACCGGTTGTCGCTGGCGCTCGTATTGGCCGCCGTGGCGGTGTTCACTTTCGCCGGTTCGCGCCTGTGGGTGTTCGCCGCGCGCGCGACCGAGCCGTCATGAAACGCCTCACGCTCTGCGCCGATGATTTCGCCCAGTCCGCCGCCATCAGCGGCGGGATCCTGCGGCTGGTCGAAGCCGGCCGGCTCAATGCCGTGTCGTGCCTGAGCGAGTCGCCGCGGTGGCCGCGGGACGGCCGCGCGCTGCTCGCCGTGCCGGGCGATCACGCCGTCGGCCTGCATTTCAACCTGACGCTGCCGTTCGGGCAAACGGCGCGGCGGGTGACGCCGCTGCTGGCCGCGACGCTGCTCGGCGGCATCGACCGCGGCTGGGTCCGGCGGCGGTTCGACGCGCAATGGCGGGCGTTCGTGGAAACGGCCGGGCGGGTGCCGGATTTCGTCGACGGCCACCAGCACGTGCATGCGTTTCCCGGCGTGCGCGAGGTGGTGATCGAACGGCTGGCCGAGCTGGCACCGGGCTGTCGCGTGCGTTCGCTCGCGCCGCCGCCCGGGTTGCCGCGGCCGCCGGTGAAAGAACGGGTGCTGGCGGCGGTGGCGCGAAAATTGCCGGGGCTGCTGGCGGATGCGAGGCTGGCGACGAACCGCTGGTTCGCCGGGTTCCGGCCATACCGGGGCGAGTTTGCCTTCGGCGAAACGTTCCGCCGCTGGCTGGCCGTTTGCCCGGACGACACGCTGGTGATGTGCCACCCCGGTTTGCCGGCGGACGACCCGTGCGATCCGATCGCCCGCTGCCGGCCGGGCGAGTTCGATTACCTGGCGTCGGACGCGTTCGTCGCCGATCTGTTGGAAGCGGGCGTGACCTTGGCGGCGGCCCGGTAGCGCGCGAGCCGGATCCGTTTGAGCAGGCTCCAGCCGATGCCGCCAAACAGATAGGCGTAGCCGCAGAGCAGGGTGACCGGCCATTGCCACTTCAGGCTCAGCCATGCGCCGCCGAACGCGCCGCTGGCGAAGGCGAGCGCGAGCAGCAGCGGGGTGGTGAGTTTCCACGGCTCGATCGGGTGGCCGCGCAGCCGCATGCCGAGCAATTGGCCGAGATCGGTGAGCAGGCCGGTGATGTGGGTCGTGCGCAGCACCAGCCCGCGGTAGCGCGTCGCCAGCGCGTTCTGCATGCCGCAGGCCCAGGCGGCGAGGAAACAGGCGGCGGGCATCGAACGGAACGCCGCGAGGTGGGCGAACACGAGCAGCGCGCCGACCGCGACCACCGAGCGCCCATATGGCCGGGAAAGCTCGACGTTCGGGTGGTGGATGAAAAACCCGGCGGTGGCGGCGCCGCTGATGAAGCCGAGCACTGACAAACCGAGCACGGCGAGCTGCGGCGTCCACAGGCTGCCGCTTTTCACCGCCTCCGAGCTGATCCGCGAGAGATCGCCGGTGAGGTGGCTGACGGAAACGCCGAGCCGCAGCATGAAATCCGCGTTCACGGCGGACGCCAGCGTGGCGAGGAGACAGCCGCCCGCCAGCACCCATCCGGGTTTGGCGTGCAAGGATTCGGCGGTCATCGCGCGCCAGTGTTGATTCCGTCGCCGGGGGCGTCAAGGGGTGCCCGCCGAAGGGCCGGAAAACCGCGAGTCGGACGAATCCCTTTTTTGAATGAGGAAGGCAGGAATTTCAGGAAGGCGAACGAAACGAATCCTCTTCCTGAAATTCCTGCCTTCCTGATTCCTTTCCTCGGTTTCTTCCGGATTCGCGGTTTCATCCATCCAACCACGAAAAAGACCCAGAGGCACGAACCCTCAGAACCTTTTGTGAGATTTCGTGTCTTTCGTGGTTTCCCCTCTGCGTCGCTCACCCGAGGGCGGGAATCCGCTCTTGGCTCCGGCGCGCCCGGCCCCTACACCTCGCCGCGTGATTCCGAACGTCCTCGCCGAACGCTACGCTTCCGCCGCCATGCAATCGATCTGGTCCGCCGAGGGCCGCATCGTGCTCGAACGCGAATTCTGGATCGCCGTGATGAAGGCCCAGCGCGACCTGGGCCTCGACATCCCGGCCGAGGCGATCGCCGCCTACGAAAAGGCGAAGGACTCGGTCGATCCCGGCTCGATCATGGCCCGCGAACGCGTCACCCGCCACGACGTGAAGGCGCGCATCGAGGAGTTCAACGACCTCGCCGGTCACGAACACATCCACAAGGGCCTCACGTCCCGCGACCTGACGGAGAACGTCGAGCAGCTCCAGGTGTTCCGCGCGCTGGAGGTCGTTCGCGACAAAACCGTCGCCACGCTCAAGCGCCTGCGCCTGCGCTCGGAACAGTGGAGCGACGTCGTCATCACCGCCCGCACCCACAACGTCGCCGCCCAGCCGACCACCCTCGGCAAGCGCATCGCGATGTTCGGCGAGGAATTGCTCGGCGCGTTCCATGCGCTGGAAGACGTGATCGCCCGCTACCCGGTGCGCGGCCTGAAGGGCGCGGTCGGCACCCAGATGGACCAGCTTTCCCTGTTCGAAGGTGACGCCGCGAAGGTGGCGGAGCTAGAGCAAAAGGTCGTCACCCACCTCGGCATCCCGGCGGTGTGGACGAACGTCGGCCAGGTTTATCCGCGCTCGCTCGATTTCCGCGTCGTGTCCGTGCTCAACGACCTCGCCTCCGGGCCGTCGTCGTTCTCGAAGACGCTGCGCCTGATGGCCGGTCACGAAACCGCCAGCGAAGGTTTCGCCCCGGGCCAGACCGGCTCCAGCGCGATGCCGCACAAGATGAACTCGCGTTCCTGCGAGCGGGTGAACGGTTTCCACGTCATTCTCAAAGGCTACCTCGCGATGGCCGCGGGTCTCGCCGGCGACCAGTGGAACGAAGGCGACGTTTCCTGCTCGGTCGTCCGCCGCGTGATGCTGCCGGACGCGTTCTTCGCGCTCGACGGCCTGTTCGAAACCTATCTCACGATCCTCGACCAGATGGACGCCTATCCGGCGGTGATCGCGAAGGAGAACGCCCACTACCTGCCGTTCCTGATGACCACCACGATCATGATGGAAGCGGTGAAAGCCGGCGTCGGCCGCGAGACCGCGCACAAGGCGATCAAGGAGCACGCCGTGGCGACCGTGAACGATCTGCGCGCGGGCAATACGACGGTGAACGATCTCGTTTCCCGTCTCGCCGAGGACGACCGCATCCCGCTGTCGCTGGAAGAACTCGCCGCCATCGTGGCGACGGGCGAAAGCAACGCCGGCGCCGCCCGCGAGCAGGTCGCCGCGTTCGCCGCCGCCGTCCGCGCGCTGGAAGCCGCGCATCCGGCCGCCGCCGCCTACGCGCCGGGGTCGATTCTGTGATCGGTAGGGGCCGACCGCCGCGTCGGTCCGAAGAGACAAGTGGGACGAGGACGGCGCCTCGTCCCTACCGTGTGGAAAATTTACGGGCGAATCGAGACTGTCGATTCGCCCGTTTGCTTGGGGGCGAACGAACTCAAGCAGGAATGCTTGAGCGACTACTCCTTCCAATACTCCGCGACCCACGGGGCGGGGAGGACGCGGTGGTGGATGCGCTTGCCCTTGAAGCCCTTCGGGGCGTCGACCGGGTCGGGATGGCCGTGGAAGACGAGGAACTTCGCGCCCTTCGGTTTTTTCGGGGCAAGGACGAGGTTGAGCGGAAAGGGCGGGCGGCAGTGGCGCTTGAACGAGGCGACCCATTCGTCCGGCCACCAGTATTTTTCCTTCATCGCGTAGGTCAGGAACGCCTGCTCGGTCTGGAACTTCGAGCGATCGTCGGCGTCCTCCATTTCGCGGAGGAAAGTCTGGTAGATGTAGTCGGACTTGCCGGCCTCGAAGCGGAAGATCGACGAGTTGCCGACGTCCGGGCGGCCGCGGAGGAGCTGTTTGCGGGCCTCGATCCAGTTGTGGATGATGCAGTTCTTGCCCGGCTGGTAGTCGAAGAAGCAGTCGAGGTCGTCGAGTACGACCAGGTCGAGGTCGAGGAAAAGGGTCGGACCTTCGAGGTTGGCGAAGCCGTCCTGGGTCAGCACCAGCTTCATGAACACGTTCGGCCAGCGCGACTGCTTGATGCCGGGGTTCGGCGGGAATCCGACGGTGTCGATCCCGGGCAGCAGGCCGGTGGTGTCGTCGGTCACGCAGAGGAAGCGGAACGGGCGCTTGAGGTGGCGCTGCACCGAGCGGAACAGGATGTTCACGTAGGGCGCGGGGTAGCGCGTGCCCCATTTCATGCAGACGATGTTGACGGAAGACATGAGGGAAAAATCCGGGTGGGCGCGTCAGCGTTCGGCGGACGAACGCGGGCTGGACAGAAGTTCCTGATACACCTCGACGGTTTGGTCGAGCATCCGTTGCAGGGTGAACGGATGGGCGGGCGGCACGGCGGGCGGCGGTTCGGTCAGGAAACGGCGGAGGGTGGAAACCGCGGCGGCGGCGTCTCCGGGCGGGACGTTGCCCGTGGGGAACAGCAGGTCGAGCTGTTCGCGGACGCCGCCGTGGGCGTAGCCGACGACCGGGATGCCGAGCGAGAGCGCCTCGAGCGTGGTGCGGCCGAACGATTCCGGCTGGCGGGTCAGCGAGACGACGACCTCGGAGATCGCGAGGATCTGCTTCAGATCGCTGCGGTTGCCGGTGAAGGTGACGCGGCCGTCGAGCCCGCTGGTGGCGGCGAGGTCCTGAATTTCCTCCAGATACGCCCGTTTGCGCGGGTGGGCGCCGCCGGCGATCACGCCGTGGACGTCGGGCAGGTCGCGGAGCTGTTCGAGGATTTTGAGGAAATCCTCGTGGCCTTTGAGCCGGGTGATCCGGCCGGGCAGGGTGACCAGGCGCTTGCCTTTCGTTTCGGGAAACTCGTCCTCGAACTTCGCCCGCCACGCCGCGTCCGGCCGCCAGCCGTGCGGGTAGTCGGCGGGGTCGACGCCGCGGTGGATCACGCGCAGGCGGTCGGCCGCGGTGCGCGGGTAGTTTTCCAAGACGAAGCCGCGGATGCTTTCGGACACACAGATGACGCGTTCGCCGCAGGTCATGATCTCGGAGTAGCGGTTCACCGAGTTGAAGCCATGGACGGTGGTGACCAGCCGCGGGCGGGTGAGCGGGTCCATTTTCCGCCACGCGAGGTAGGCGACCCAGGCCGGGACGCGCGAGCGGAGGTGGAGGATGTCGGGCTTTTCGATCTCCAGCCAGCGGCGGAGCTTCGGGATCAGCGCCAGCGTGCAAAGCCGCTTGCGGCCGATCGGCCAGGCGAGGTGGCGCGAGCCCTCGCGCTCGAGGGTGGCGACCAGCCGGCCGCCGCCGGAAATGACGATCGACTCGTAGCCGGAGGACGTGAGGTGCCGGGCGAGTTCGAGCGTGCCGCGCTCAACACCGCCGCTTTCCAGCTCGGGGAGGAGTTGAACGACTTTCATTTGGGATTGGTAAACCATCGTTCCAAGAGCAGGGCGGCGCAACGGTCGGCTTCGCGCAGGACGCGCGGCGGCTCGGCCAGCGTGCGGGTGGCTTGCCAGCGGGCGAACGGCGTGACGAAGCCGTCGGCGAGCAGGCGGTCGAGGCCACGGGCGATCCGGCCGTGCGGTTTGAGCCGCGGCACCGGCAGCAGGCCGACCTTCGAACCGCTGCTGAGCGCCTCGTGGATCATCGAAACGCTGTCCTCGCTGACCCAGGTTTCGCCCGCGGCGGCGAGCCGGGCGGGCAGCCAGTCGCGGCCGGTTTCCTCGTGCGGGAAAAAGGCGATTTGCGGAAAACGGGCGCGCAGGGCGGCGCGGAAGCCGTCGGGCGTGCGGCGCGAGTCGGTGAGCTCCCACGATTCGCCCGGTGCCGCGGCGAGGATTTCGCCGATCGCGTCGAGCACGGCGTCGCCGTCCCAGCCATGGTTGGCGGATGGGCCGCCGATGAGCAGCAGGCGGCCGGGGCGGGGACCGGCGGTGGGAACGGCCACCCGGTTCAGCGCGCCGAGGGTGGGCAGGACGTTGGCCGGCGGATCGCCGCGCAGGTCGTGCACCGGCACCAGACAGACGTCGAACAAGGCGGCGGGCAGGCTCGGTTTCATCAGCACCGCGCAGGGCGCGCCGGTGCGCCGGGCGAGCGCCAGCAGCACGGTGTGGGTGGCGTGGCCGGCGCCGAGGATCAGGTCGGGCTCGGGCAGCGCGTTCGCCCGCCGGTAGGCATCGCGCCAACGCAGGAAAACCGGGGCCTCCGGCGCGACCGGCAGGTGGTGGAGCTCCACCGGGGTCAGCCGGGCGAGCGCTTCGGCGAGGCCGAACGATTGGTTTTCGTGGCCGGGTTTGCCGTCGCCGACGATCCAGAGAACGAGCGGCATCATGACGGATTCGTGGGCGGCGGGGTTTTGCGCAGCAACTCGTCGGCGAGCCAGCGCCAGCCGTCGGCGTGGGCGGGGCGCTCGAACGCGCGGGTCCACGGTTTGCCGGGTGAACCGACGCCGATCACGGCGCGCAGGCCGAAGCGGCGGGCGGCGCGGGCGAGGTCGCGGTGGCCGTCGAGCAGCAGGGCGAAATCGAGTGGCACCGGCTGGCTTTCGTCGCTGCGCCGCAGCACGGCGGGCAAATGCTCGGGCGGGCAGTCCGGGTCCCATTCGACACGGGCGATCCGGTCGTCGTGCGGGAGCTCGGGCAGGCGGCCGTCGTCGAGCACGTCGAGGCGGGCGTCCGGCCGGATTTCCAGCAGGCGGACCAAGGCCGCGACCGCGGCGGGGTCGCCCGGCGGCAGGGTGACGAGCGCGCGCGTCGGCACGCGGGCGAGCTTCGCCGGTTCGGTCGGCAGCGCTTTGGTATAGAAATGCAGCGGCCGCACCGCGTCCACCCGCCAGCGGTCGTGGAACCAGAAGACATCGCTCAGGCTGTCCCGCATCGCCGTTTCCAGCCCGTCCATCACCTCCGCGGTGTCGGCCTTCGACCGCACCGGCCGGATGCACATCCGCCAGCCGCCGGAAATGCTCGAAATCGACAGGATCACCATCCGCGCCCGCGCCCGCCGGGCGAGCAGGCTCGGCAGCGGCGAGCACGACGAAAGCCGGCCGAAAAACGGCACCAGCTCGCCATGGCCGCCGGCGCGCTGGTCGCTGAGCACCGCGACCACGCTGCCGTCCCGCAGCGTGGCGGCGGGGGCGTGGAAGCCGTCGAACTTGCTGAACACCTCGGCGCCTTGGTTGCGCCGCCGGGCGCGGACCATCTGGTCGATCAGCGGGTTGGCGAGCGGCCGGTAAAGGGTGCCGCCGTGGATGTCGTCGCCCAGGGAACGGTAGGCCTGCGCCAGCATCTCCCAGTTGCCCATGTGCGCGCAGACGATCACCGTGCCGGAGCCGTTCGGGCGCAGGTGCGTTTGGCCCTCGACCTCGAGGTAGGGCTCGATCTCCTCCGGCGTCATCACCGCGGTGCGCAGGCTCGCCAGCAGGTTCGCCCCGGCGCGGCGGAACGTCTCGTTCACCAGCGCGGCGATGGCGGCCTCGTCCGTGGGGTGGTTCGCCGTGGCGATCCGCAGGTTGCGCGTCGCCAGCCGCCGGTGTTTCGGCGAAAGCCGGCGGGCGACGCGGCCGAGCGTTTCGCCCGCGACCGCCACCACGTCGAGCGGCGCCTCGGCCAGCAGCCGCTCCAACCCGCGGTATAACGCGAACTCCACCCGGTGGGCGAAGGTGACGGGTTTGGCGGCGACGGCGTCGGTCATGGGCGGGCGATGCTGACCGGCCCCGCCACCACGGGCAAGTCCGCAGGCTTGCCCCCGCCCGGCCGCCCGGCTAGCGTCCGCGCGCGCCCCCGTAGTTCAACGGATAGAACGAGGGTTTCCTAAACTCTAAATCTGGGTTCGATTCCCGGCGGGGGCATCTCCTTTTGGAGCGATGGCGTTCACGCGATCGGCACCTCCAGCGTGTTCGCTTGGCTCGTCAGGAGATTGTAAAAGTCCTTGGCTCCCATGGAAAAGCCGCCGGGTCGATAGGGGTTCGGGGCGGCGGTGGTGGCGAGCGGCGAACCGTTGAGGCGGAGGTCCGGCGCGCCCTTGCGGAAGACGACGTGGAGCGGCTTGCCGTTCCAGAGCAGGTCGGCTTCGAGGCCGTCGGCTTCGGCGGGGAGGACGGGATCGATGACGATCCGGTCGTAATGGCGGCGCAGGCCGAGGACACGGCTGCGGACGAGATGGTGAAAGATGCCGGGGCCGCTGGAGTAGAGCCGCCAGCCGCCGGCGACGGGGAGTTTGCCCGCGGTGATGTCGGAGTAGCGCGCGGCGGCCTCGTAGCGGTCGTGGACGGCGGCGTCGGAGCTGCTGAAGTAGAGGTTCGCCTGGCGCGGCTGGGCGTGCGGGACGCTCTGGCGGAGGCCGGCGGGGTTGATTTGCCGGAGCCCGTGCCAGAGGGCGTCGGCCTCGCCGAGCACGCCGAGCATTTCGAGGTGGCGGAGGTGGGCGTGGGTGTAGAACACGCCGATCTCGCGGGCGAAGGCGGCGGAGCTTTCGGCGCGTTCGAAGATTTCGCGCGGTCCGCCGCGGTACGGCGCGGGACGGTCCATCAGCCGCATGCCGTCGGCGGCGAGCAGGTGCTCGCGCATGAGAGCGAGGTGCTGGCGCGCCTGCTCGGGCGAGAACAGGCCGGCGATGATCGCTCGTTTCATCGGCAGCAGCCGGTAGTGGATGCCGGTTTCCCGGTCCTGCGGATGGAGCAGCGGGCGGCCGGATGTGCCGTCGGCGTCGAAGACGAAAAAGCCGCAGGCGATGCCGTCGGGCAGCAGCCAGCGGTGGAAATCGGCGCGCACCGCGTCGGCGAAGCCGTCGAGGCCGGCGAACGCTTCGCCCGAGTGCTCGCGGAGTTCCTCCAGCCGCCGCAGGACCTGGTAGGAGAGCGCGACTGTCCAGGCGCTGACCATGCGCTCGCGCAGCTCGGGTTTCGCCGGTTGCAGCGAGTCATCCCAATCGCCGTCGCCGTAGCGCAGCAGGGCGGTGCCGGGGAAGCACTGGCGGCGCATCCAGCCGATGGCGCCGGCGGCGTGATCGAGCACGGTCGTCGGCCGGCCGGCCGGTCGGGCGGTGGCGGCGTCCGTCCAGTCGACCTGCTCGTCGAGCAGCGAGAAATCGGCGGTGGCTTCGAGGTAATCGCAGAGCGCCTTGAGCGGCCACAGCGGGATATCGCCGTGCGAATGGCGCTGCTGGATCCAGCCGAAGGGGTCGAGCATGTACCACTGCGGCCAGTCGCCGCTTTCCTGATATTGGTGGGAAAAGACGTCGAGCAGGATGCGCCGGACCTCGTCGGGGCGGTCGAGCGAGAGCATCAGCTCGACCGAGCCCTGGCAAACGTCGCGCACGCCCCAGGCGCCGCCGTTCCACTGCTCGAGGCCGTGCGGCGCGCTGTAGTGGATCAGCCCGTTGTGAACGAACCACGGGAGGATCGCGTTGAGGTTTTCCACGGCGGGCGAATCAAGGCCGCCGACGCGCAGGGCGTGGCGCGCCACGTGCCAGATCGATTCGCCCGCGGCCGGGGCGGCGTCGCCGCGGGCCTGGCCGCCGAGGCGGATCGCGAAGCAATCGACGGCCGGCGTGCGGGCGACGAGGTGGGACGTCGCCTCGCCCGGCCAGCCGAGGAGTTCTCCGCCGCCGAGGGTTTCCACACCGTCGGTTTCGATCGTGAACCAGGCGTTCGGGAAATGTTTCCGCGCGAGCGAATCCGGGCCGGCGAGGACGGTGGCGCGGGTGCCGTCGATCTCCAGGCTGGCGGTTTCCTCGCCCTCGCGTTCGCCGCCGACCAGGCCGAGGCTGGCGGTGAATTTCAGCGGGCCGCCTTCCAGCACGCGGACTTCGAGGTGGGACGCGGGTTCGTCGGGCGACACCGTGACGACCACCTCGACCAGGTGGCCGGGCAGGCGGTAGAGCCAGCGGCAGGCGGTGAGCGACATCGCGAATGCGGACGGGATGCCGAGCCAGGCGAGGCCGCCGATCGTTTCGTAGGCGATCCGCAGACCGGACGACGGGATCAGGCCGAGGCGCTCGCGTACGGGCGAAAGCAGGCGGTGGAAGCTCGGGTGGCCGATGGCGAGCAGGCTCTGGAACACGCCGGCCATGTGGCAGGTGACGTTGAGCGTGTCGCGCGAGGGATCGGCGGCGGAACCTCCGCGCAGGATCAGCGCGTGCGGGCGAACGGAGGCCGCTTCCTTGGCGAAGGTGACGACGTGTTCGCGCGCGGCGCCGTGGAAGAACGAGGCGAGCGTGCCGTCGACGAGACGTTCCTCGACGTGCCAGGAATCGGGGAACCAGCCGGTGAGGTCGGTTTCCGTCGGTTGTCCGCCGTGGACGACGCGGGGCGAACGGAGTTCGCCATGAAAGACGGGCGAAAGCGGCGGCTCGGGCGCGGTGTCGGACGGCAGCTCGGCGAACGCCCGGTGGAGGAGCTCCAGGTCGGGCGAACCGCTGGCGGCGGGGTGATCGGCCCGGTAGACGGCGAGGAACCGGCGGCTGCCGGATTCGCCCGGCGCGAGGGCGAGCGGGGCGGAGAACAGCGCGACGTAGGCGGACTCGTCCTGGCGCACGCGGCCGGGCGAGGGCGGATCGAGCAGGGCGGAGGGCAAACCGTCGGTCCGCGCGGCGGGCGGACCGAAGAACTCGGCGGCGTCGGTGCGGAAGCCGGCGGTGCCTTCGGCGAAAGTCTGGGCGAGCCACGGGTTCTTGCCGTCGACGGCGAGGTTCTGCCGCGTCGCGAGCACCCGCAGGAAGAGCGGGTCGGCCAGCTCGCGGTGGTCGAGGTATTGGCTGGTGTAGCACTCGTTGAGCCGGGCGGCGAACTGCGTGGTCAGCGCGAGGTCGAGGCCGTGGACGGCCTGGAGCGTGACGGATTCCGGACCGGTGTTGCGGATGTGGAATTCCACCGACCAGCCGCCGTCGAACGGGTGCAGGCTGGCGCGGACGTCGAGGCCGCCGTCGGCGACCTCCCACGCGGCGGCTTGTTCGTCGGCGTGGAAACGGGCCTCGCCGCCGGGTCCGGCAAGGATCAGCGCGCGGCGGCCGGTGCCGTCCTCGATCGTGAGCGCCAGCCGGTGCTCGGCGCCGCCGAGCGGGCAGCCGAGGACGAGGTTGAGCAGGATGTTGTCCGCGCGCAGGGCGTGGAGCGTGCCATCCGGGAGGAATTCGAACCGGGGCGACCGGCCGGTGCGGACGAGCGGTAGATCGGCGTGGCGGAGCAACGGGCGGGTTGCGGGCATTGCTCCATCAGAGCATGCTTCGTCCGCGGCGTCATGCGGGAAAATGAGAGCGGCCGGTGGTTAGAGAGAGGCCGGAGGCCGGCACTAACGGCTGACGCCGCGCTGCGAGGTCTCGATGAACTCGATCAGGTGGGCGACCTGCGGATCGGCGGCGGCGTGGGTCGCCTTGAGCGAGCTGAGGGCGATCGAGAAGTTGGCGTCCCGCTTCAGGAACAGCTTCTTGTAAGCGGTTTTGAGGGCGCGGATCGAGTCCTCGGAAAAGCCGCGGCGCTGGAGGCCGACGAGGTTGAGGCCGCGGGTGGTCGCCGGGTTGCCGTCGACGATCATGAACGGCGGGATGTCCTGCACGATCTTCGAACAGCCGCCGGTGATGGAGTGTCGGCCGATGCGGCAGAACTGGTGCACGGCGGTGACGCCGGAGACGATGGCGTGGTCGTCGACGACGACGTGGCCGGCGAGCGTGCCGTTGTTGGAGAGGATGACGTGGTTGCCGACCTGGCAGTCGTGGGCGACGTGCGAGTAGCTCAGGAACAGGTTGTCGTTGCCGATGCGGGTCGGCGTGTGGTCGTGCGTGCCGCGGTGGACGGTGCAGTTCTCGCGGAACACGTTGCGGTCGCCGACGACGAGGTAGGTCGGTTCGCCCTGGTATTTGAGGTCCTGGGATTTCCCGCCGACGGCGGCGAAGGGGAAGAACTCGTTGGCCTTGCCGATGATCGAGGTGCCGTGGATGACGACGTGCGAGTGCAGCACGCAGTCGTCGCCGAGCTCGACGTTGGCGCCGATGACGCAATACGGGCCGACGCGGACGTTGGCGCCGATTTTCGCTTCCGGGGAAATGACCGCGGTGGGATGGATCACGCCGGGGATGGCAAACGACGGGCGCGGGGATTGCGACTGTTTTTTCTGCCACCTGCCGCCGTGAGGCGGTCGCGGGCGCGGGACGGGGCCGAAAAAAGTGGTGGAATTGGCCGCAAACGGCCGGACGGTTTCTTATGATCAGACAAATGGCATTTATCCTAGGAGCGGTGTTTCTCCTGATCGGGGTGCTTGGCTTCGTGCCGAGCGCGACGACGGACGGAATGCTGCTTGGCTTGTTTCATGTGAACCCGGCGCACAACTTCGTGCACCTGCTTTCGGGCGTGGTCGCGGTGGTTGCCGGGTTGTCGGGCGGAAGCGCGCCGCTATGGTTCTTCCGCGTGTTCGGGATCATCTACGGCCTGGTGGCCATTCTCGGCTTCATGGGCGGGAGTGAGCCGGTTCTCGGCATGATCGCGAACAACCGGGCGGACGTCTGGCTGCACGCCCTGCTGTCTCTGGTGTCGCTGATTCTCGGCTTCCTGCCGATCGGCCACCTGCGCCACGCGCATGCGTGAAACGAAAAAAGCGCCGCCCTTCCGGACGGCGCTTTTTTTTGCCGGCCTCAGAACTCCGTGCGGATGCCTGCGATGACGCCGCGGCCGGCGAGCGGGGCGATGTCCTTGAGCACGGAGGTGTGCTGGCGGACCTCGGCGTCGGTCAGGTTGGTGCCCTTCAGGTAGAACGTCGTGGTGGTGCGGCCGGCCTTGAGGTCGTAGTGAACGCCGGCGTTGACGAGGAAGTAGCCATCGGTCGGCAGCTCGTGGTCGGCGTGGCGGTTCTGGTCGAAGGCATACTGGCCCTCCAGCCGCGCGCCGAAGTTGCCGAGCTGATAATCGAGCGTGGCGCCGGTGCGGAACGGCGGGATCTGCGGTAGGTCCTCGCCGGTCTTGCGGTTTTCCGCCCGCACGAAGTCGGCCTGCAGGATCAGGTCGAGGCGCTGGTCCGGGGTTTCGACCGCGGCGGCCGGGGCTTTCGGGTCGGCGGACGGCTTCGTGGCCGCGGCGGTGGCGGGCTCAAGCAGGTGGAAGGTCGCTTCGATCTCGCCGCCGGTGAAGTTCGCGCCGATCGGTTCGTAGGCGAAGATCGGCAGCAGGTCGACGGGATCGACCGCGCCGGTCGGTTGCAGGCTGATGTAGTCGTTGAAGCGGTAGTGGAAGACGCTGGCGCTGCCGGTGACTAAGCCGGCGTTTTTCCGCAACGAGAGGTCGAACGACAGCGCGTCCTCGGTGCCGAGCGTCGGATCGCCGATCTCGAAGGTGCCGGTGGCGACGTGCGGACCGTTGGCGAAGAGTTCGACGTAGGTCGGCGGGCGCTGGGTGTAGGCGGCGGAGAAGAAGACGGCGTAGTTTTCGACCGGGTTGTAGACGATGCCGGACGACAGGCTGAAGGCGTCGAATCCGAGGCTGCGGCCGGGGCCGAAGTTCGGATCGGCCTGCGATTCGTTCGTCTGGTGGTCGTAGCGCGCGCCGAATTGCAGGCGGACTTTGCCGACGGGCAGCTCTTCGAAGAAGAACAGCGAGTTCACGTTGGTCTCGACCTTGGGCAGGAAGGCCTCGTCGCCGAGCGCGGAGAAATCGTTGTGCTGCGACTCGAAGCCGGCCGCGCCTTCGAACGGACCGAGTTTTTCGTGGATCAGCTCGGTGCGGGCGTCGAAGCCGTCGATCTCGAACTGGGTGCCTGGTGCGGTGCCTTCGAACTCGGTGTGGGCGTATTCCGAGTAGCCGAGCTTGTAGTTGATCTCCTTGATGGCGGCGGCCGGCTGTTCGAACGCGCCTTGGAAATCCCAGCGGCGCTGGCGCAGGCCGATGGTGACGTCCGGTTCGGCCACCGTGCCGTAGTGCGAGTCGGTGCCGGAATACGACAGCCCGGCGTAGCCGCCATCCCAAATATAGGAGCCGCCGAGGCCCGCGCCCTTCGAGTGGGTGGCGCTGTTCGGCAGCGTGCCATAGGCCTCGGTTTCGCCCGGCGGCAGGGGCGAAATGGCGCGCAGCAGCTCGCTGCGGGCGAAGCCCGGAATGTGGATGTCATCGGTCTCGCGGTTGAAGCCGTCGAGGTGGAAAACGAGCGGGCCTTTGCCGAAGGTGACCGTGCCGGACTGGGAAAACAGATCGTCGGCGGAACCGGCGGAGGTTTCGAGTTTGCCCTGCGGCCAGGTGCCGTCGAAGCGCTCGCGCGGGATGCGGTCGTCCATGACGTTGACCACGCCGCCCATCGTGTTCGGGCCGTAGAGCAGGGTGGCGGGGCCGCGCACGACCTCGACCGAGCGGATCGTCAGCGGGTCGGAGGCGACGGCGTGGTCGGGGCTGACATTCGAGACGTCGAGCACCGAGGTGCCGTTCTGCAGGATGCGGACGCGGTCGTCGCCGAGGCCGCGGATGATCGGGCGGCTGGCGCCGGGGCCGAACGAAGTCGAACTGACGCCGGGCTCGCGGGCGAGCGTGTCGCCGAGCGTCGGCTGGAGTTCGAAGGCGAGATCCCCGTCCTTCAGCACGGTGGCGGGTTGGACGAGCTCGAACAGCGTCTGGTTGAAACGTGTGGCGGTGACAACGAGGTCGTCGAGCACGGTGGTGGGTGCCGTTTCGTCCTCGGCGTGGAGGAAGGAGGCGGAGGAAACGAGGGTGAGGGCGAAAAGGGAACGAGAGAAAGAGTTCATGGTCGGAAAAAGTGGGATGCGGCGTGCCGTCGGGGCACGCGGCTTCAAGGGAAGGCGGGAACGGCCTTCGGTTTGCCCGCAACGGCGGGCGTCCGCGAAGGTGCGCGAGGCGGCCTCGTCGAGACCGCGTTACGGGAAGGCTGGGCAGGAGTCGCCGACCGCGACTACGGGCCCCGCGGCGGTCCTTGCGCCAGCACGCCACCGAGGAACTGGGTGGCGGTGAACACGGGAAGGGCGCGCAGCGGCAGGACGCTCGGCAGCACGATTTCGGCCGCAGGCCGGGGCGTTGCCACGACGGGAGCGGTCGTTTCCACCGAGCCGCTTTGCCACAAGGTCACCTCGCAGTGGTGGTCCGGCTGGCCGTCGTCACAATGCAGGTGATGGTGCAGCGGTGCCCAGGAGGACATCGCGAGCATCAGGGCGAATTGGACCAACAGGGCACCCGCGAGGGAGCCCATCAGCAGCCGGCATTTCCGGAGCGGAGCCACGGGGCGAATCTGCGAACTGATGCAATTCAATTGCAAGAATGAACCGCGAATCGGGCGAATCGATTTTTTAAATGAGGAAGGCAGGAATTTCAGGAAGCCACTGGATTTGAATCTCATTCCTTACTTCCTGCTTTCCTGATTTTGACTCTTTCCGATTCGTGAGATTCGCAGGATTCGCGATGCCTTCTCAGTCGCGGATCAACCCGTCCGGTAGCTCATTGCGCGCTTGTTCCTCCGCTGGAAAGTGCCGGGCGAGGAGTTCGCCGACACGCCGCACCGCGAGGATGACGGCCTCTTGGATCGGGTGTTCGCGCAGGGCGGTGCTCATGGTTTGGGCAAGATCGTCCCAGAACGCCTGGCCGCAGACGGCGTGGATGCCGGTGTCGCCGATGACGGCGAATTTGCGCACCCGCGGGGCGAAGTAGAGCATCACGGCATTCCGTTGGCGGGTGCGCTCCAGCCCGAGTTTGCGAAAGCGCCGGGTCGCCCGCGCCACCGGGTCGGCGGGCGAACGGCGAGAGACATACACGACGATCTCGCCGCTGGTGAGCGACTCGGCGTCGCGGATCGCCCGGACTACCGCGTCTTCGTCGAAGGAGGATAGGAAGTCGTTCGTTTTCATCGCCGTTTACCAATCGCCCCCGGCACCTCCACCGCCGAAATCGCCACCGCCGCCGGAAAATCCACCGCTGTCGCCGCCTGAAGAACCACCACCGAAGCCTCCTCCACCGCCCGAAAAACCGCCGCCGGAGGTCCAGATCGTCGGCTGGTACGGCCCGGATCGCCCGAAGACGGTGCCGCGTAGCGCTCTGACGATCGCGTGGATGACGATCACGGCGAAGAAAAGAAACGGGATCCAAGGAATGTCTCGGTCCGGCGACTTCCGCCGCCGCTCGGCCTGCGTTTGGCCCGTGCCTTTGTATTCGCCCTTGGTCGCGGCGATCATCGCGTCGACCCCGGCGCGCAGGCCGCCGGCGAAGTCACCGCCGCGGAACGCGGGCTTGAGCGTTTCGTCGATGATCCGTTTGCAAATCGCGTCCGGCAGCGCGCCTTCCAGGCCGTAGCCGACCTGGATGAACATTTTGCGGTCCGCGACGAAGACGAACAGCACCGCGCCATTGTCCTGCTTCGCCTGTCCGACCTTCCATGAGTGCGCGATCCGCCAGGTGAAGTCGGCGACCGACGACTGCGTCTCCAGTTTCGGAAAAACCGCGACGACGAGCTGGTTCGAGGTGTCGCGCTCGAACTGCGCCAGCTTGTTGTCGAGTTCAGCCGCGGTCGGGGCATCGACCACCTTGGCGTAGTCGTTGAAATGGCGGGCCGGCGGAGGCGGCAGGGTTTCCTCCGCGGCGCGCAGCAAGCCGGTGGCGCAGACGAGGCAGAGCCAGACAGCGGCGAAGCGGCTCATGTCAGTGCGCGGGGGCCGGTTTGCCGAACTCGAAGTTCACCGGCGGCGGCGTCTCGGTGCCGGCCTTGGCGGCGAAATACGGCCGCGGGTGGAAGCCGAACAGCCCGGCGTAGAGGCGCGTCGGCATTTGCTCGATCGAGGTGTTGTAAGACTGGACCGCGCCGTTGAAACGGCCGCGTTCGACCGAGATCCGGTTTTCCGTCCCTTCAAGCTGGGCCTGCAGGTCGCGGAAGTTCGCGTTCGCCTTCAGATCCGGGTAGCGCTCGACGACGACCAACAGTCGGGACAGCGCGCCGGAAAGGGCCTCCTGTGATTGCTGGAAGCGCTTGAGCGTTTCCGGGTCCTGCGGCGAGGCGTTCGGGTCGACCTGCAGGTTGGTCACCTGCTGGCGCGCCTGGATGACCTCGGTGAGCGTCGATTTTTCGAAGTTGGCCGCGCCCTCGACGGTTTTGACCAGGTTCGGGATCAGGTCGGCGCGGCGTTGGTAGACGTTCTGGACGTCGGCCCAGCTCTTGTCGACCGACTGCTTCTGCACGACCAGGCGGTTGTAGCTCTGACAGCCGCCGATCAGCAGGATGGCGAAGAGCCCGGCTACCACGGCGAGCCCGAGGAGGAATTTCTTCATGCGCCTAACATGCTCGTGGAGCGAATGGCGGCAAAAGGAAAATATGGCGGGGTGGAAAACGGGCCGGACTTTCCCACCTGGGGAATTCCATGGCCGCAAATCGCCCGAACCACGGGATTTTGGGCTTTGCCGCCATAGCCTCCGGAGGGACAAAGCGGCATGACGTGCGGTGGGTTGCTGGCTTCCGGGATGGCGAATGTTTCGCCGCTGTTCGCGTTGCTCAGCGTGGTGCTGATCCTGGCTGTGCTGGTGTCGCTGGTGCTGGTGAAGTTCCGCCAGAGCCTGCTGGTCGGCTACCTGCTGTGCGGCGTGGTGATCGCCAACGCCGGGCTGATGCCCGTCGCGGGTGGCGACGAGGGCGACGCGGTGATCTCCCACCTGGCGGAAATCGGCGTGATCCTGCTGATGTTTACCCTCGGCATCGAGTTCTCGCTCGGCGAGCTCGGCCACCTGTGGCGCACGGCCTTGCGCGGCGGCGGCCTGCAGGTCGGCCTGACGGCGGCGGCGGCCGGCGGCGTGGCGCACGCGCTCGGGTTTCCGATGGCGGAAACGGCGGTGCTGGCGGTGGCGGTGGCGCTCAGCTCGACCGCGGTGGCGATGAAATCGTTCCAGGACCTCGGCCAGCCGAATAATCCCGGCGCCCGCGCCGCGCTGGCGATCGCCCTGTTCCAGGACCTGCTGGTGATCCTGTTCATCCTCATCCTGCCCGCGCTGTACGGAGGGGGCGGGGGTGGCTCGATCGCCGTCGGCGTGGCGAAGGCGGTGGGCAAGGGGGTGGCCTTCCTCGGCGGCGCGCTGCTGCTCGGCCGCTACGGCATCACGCCGTTGCTGCACGCGGTCGCCCGCACCCGCTCGCGCGAGTTGTTCACGCTCACGGTCGTGGCGTTGTGCTGCGGCGTCGCGATGGCCGGTGGCGCGCTCGACCTGTCGCTCGCGCTCGGCGCCTTCGCCGCCGGCCTGGTCGTCAGCGAGTCGATCTACAGCCACCGGATCATGGCGGACATCCTGCCGTTCAAGGACTTGTTCCTCGCGTTGTTCTTCATCTCCGTCGGCCTGCAGATCGACCTCGCGGCGATCGCCGCGGATTGGCAGCGGGTGCTCGGCGGCTGCGCGCTGATCCTTTCGGTGAAAGGGGCGATCGGGTTTTTCGTCTCGCGCTCGCTGAAACTGCCGCTGCGACCGGCCCTGCTGGCGGCGGCCGCGCTGGCGAGCACCGGGGAATTTTCGCTCGTGCTGATGCAGAAGGCGTCGAACCTCCGGGCGTTCGATCCCGCGACGATCCAACTGCTGCTCATTTGCAGCGCCGTGACGATGGGCCTGGTGCCCGGGTTGATGCGGCTCAGCGGGCCGTTCGGCCGCTGGCTGGAGGCGAAGGGCTGGTTCGCCAGCCGCCGACCCGTGCCCGAGAGCCTGACGCCGGTCAAGGCGATCAAGGAGCTCTCCGACCACGCCGTGATCTGCGGCTACGGCCCGGTCGGCCGCTCGCTCAACGAGGCGCTCAAGCGCTGCGGCGTGCCGACGCTGGTGCTCGAGCTGAACTCCGAGACCGTGCTGAAGTTGAAAAAGGAAGGCCAGCTCGTGCTGTTCGCCGACGCCACCCACCCCGAGGCGCTCGACCTCGCCGGCATCGGCCGCGCGCGCCTGGTCGCCTTCACCTTTCCCCAGACCGGCATCACCTGCGCCGCCGTGCCGCTGGTCCGCGAGCGCAACCCCGGCATCGTCATTTTCGGCCGCGCCAAGTTCCCCGAGGAGGTCGAGAAGCTCCGCGAGCGCGACGTCATCGTCATCCACGACGAACGAGAAAGCGCCGTCGCCATGGTCCGCAGCGCCATGACCTCCTACGACCGCGCCGATATCGTGCCCGAGGAGGTGGTGGGCGACGTGATGGACGAGCGCGGGTGAGTGTTCACCGCTGAATTCATCAGCCGCATCGGACGTTCAGGCTTCGAAGCGCGGTTCGCCCGCGACGAAGGTTTTCCAGACGGCTAAGGTGTCGTCGAGTAGGACGAGGTCGGCATGGAAGCCGGGTTCGAGCTTGCCCAAGTCCTTCAGCCCGAGCGAGCGCGCCTGGTTCCACGAGGTCGCCTTGACCAGCTGGTGGAGCGGCAGGCCGGCGTGGGCGAAGGCGTGGCGCAGGCCGTCGTGGAAACGCAGCGTCGAGCCGGCGAGCGCGCCGTTCGATTTCAAGCGGGCGATGCCGCCGCGCAGTTCGACGTCGAGCCCGCCGAGCTGGCACTCGCCGTCGCCGAGCCACGCGCCGGCCATCGAATCGGTGACCAGCAGCAGGCGGTCGACCGGGACGAGCTTGAAGACGAGCCGCAGCATGTCGGGCGAGAGGTGGTGGGTGTCGCAGATCAGTTCGAGCTTCAGGTCGTCGTCGAGCAGGCCGGCGCCGACCGCGCCGATCTCGCGGTGGTGGAGTGGCGTCATCGCGTTGCCAAAATGGGTGAGGTGGGCGAGACCGGCGGTTTTGGCGGCGAAAAGGTCCTGGGCGCTGGCGCGGGTGTGGGCGGCGGAGCAGACGATGCCGAGCGCGCGGGCGCGGGCGATCAGGTCGAGCGCGCCGGGGAGCTCGGGCGCGAGCGAGAGCAGCCGGACCGGGGCGAGCGCGTGCAGGCGCTCGAGTTCGGCGGAGTCGGGCGGGCGGACGTGGGCGGGGTTTTGCGCGCCGGTTTGCTGCGGGTGGAGGAACGGCCCTTCAAGGTGCAGACCGGGGACGCGGCAGGCGTCGGCGTTTTCCCGGTAGGCGGCGCAGGCGCGGGCGATCGCCTCCAGCCGGTCGGGCGGCAAGGTGAGGGTGGTCGGCAGCCAGCTGGTGACTCCCTCGGCGAGTTTTTTGCGGGCGATGTGGCGGATCGCCTCCGGGGTGGCGTCGCTCGCGTCGCGGCCGTCCGCGCCGTGGCTGTGGAGGTCGATGAAACCGGGCAGAACGAGGCGGCCGCCCGCGTCGATCGTCCGGTCGGCGGCGGGCAGGGGGGCGCCGGGCGCGAGCACCGCGGCGATCCGGCCGTGGTCGAGCAGCAGCGCGCCGCCGTCGGTTTCCACTTCGGGCGAAACGAGGCGGGCGTTCCGGATCAGGGTGCGCATGGCGGGCGAAGGTCGGAGGTTTTTCCCGGACTGACAAGCGGCGGGCGATCCGCTAGGGTCCGCGGGGTCACCCGCCCGATCCCGTCATGAATGCGAAACCGACGCCCACCGGGCGAACCGTCCACCGGTCGTTGGAGCTGGCCTGCGGCGAGATGAAGCGGCGGCTGCACGGGCTGCTGGAGCCGAGGAGCAAGGTCGCGGCGGAAATCCACGCGCTGCGGAAGCTCGGCAAGCTGGTCCGCGGCGGCCTGCGGTTGCTCGGCGTGCCGCGGGAGGACGTCGAGGCGATGTCGGCGATCGGGCGTCTGCTCGGGACGCCGCGCGACGCGGTGTCCCGGCTGACCACCTGGCAGCGGCTGGATTGGGAGGCCGGTCCGCACGCGGGCGATCCGTCGGTGGTGGCGATCCGGGCGTTGCTGGAGGCGAACGCGAAGGCGGCCGCCCGCCGTCCGCCGCGCGAGGTCGTGGCTTGGGCCGACGCGCGGCTGCGCCACGCCCATGCCGCGCTGAAGGCGATTCCGGCGGCGGAATGGCCGGCGCGGATCGACGCCGGGCGCGGCGAGCTGCTGCGGCGGCTGGCGAAGCGGCTCAAGCGCCTAGAACGCGGCCAGCCCGGCCCGCACCAGTTCCACCGCGCGCGCAAGGCGCTCAAGGGGTGGCTCGGCGCGCTGCACCATTTGGGCGAATCGCCGCCCGAACCGGTGGTCGCGCTCGCCGACGTGCTCGGCGACGTCAACGACCTGCACGTGCTCGGTCTCTGGCTCGACGGCCACGGGTTTTCCCGCGCGTTCGCGCCGGTCGCGTGGCGGGCGATCGACGAAAAACTCGCGCGGCTGGAAGCGGCGGCGCTCGTCGAGGCTCCCGCCGTCCGGGTGCTGGTCGAAGAAGGGTGAGGCGCATCAGCCGGCGGTGCCGCGCAGCAGGTTCCGGCTGCTCCATAGGTAGTTGAAGCCGGAGATCGCGGTCAGCGCGACGGAGGCCCACAGGCTGACCGGCATCAGCCAGCCGTCCGGGCTGGAGAGGCGCCGCCAGAATTGGACGCCCGCGCCGGCCCCGCCGAACGGCGCGCACACGATCCACACCAAGCCGGTGATGCAGAACACCAGCTGGAAGGTGGTTTTCCATTTCCCCAGGTTGTCGGCGGCCAGCACCTGGCCGGCTTCGATGGCGATCTGGCGCAGCCCGGTGACGAGGAACTCGCGGCCGATGATCAGCGAGGTGGCCCACACCGGGCACAGGCCGCGCGACGTCAGATAGACGAACGCGGCGCAGACGAGGATCTTGTCGGCCAAGGGATCGAGCAGCTTGCCGAGCGGTGTGACCAGCCCGAGCTTCCGCGCCAAATAGCCGTCGAGCCAGTCGCTGGCGGCAGCGATGGTGAAGGAAATCAACGCGATCACGTGGCCCGTGGTCCCGCCCGCGGAGGTCGCGGCGACGAAGACGACGGTCAGGACCAGTCGCGACAGGGTGATCGCATTTGGCAGATTCACAGGCGCAATGTGGGAAATGCATGGCGCGAACGCAACAAGGGGTTGCGCTGATCCGCCGTTCCCCCTAAATCCCCCGCGCCTTCCTTGGCACCTATCACCATGAGCAACAGCGATTTCGGACTGATTGGTCTGGCCGTCATGGGCCAGAATCTGGTTCTCAACGTGGAATCCCGCGGGTTCCAGGTCTCCGTTTACAACCGCACCACCGCGGTGACCGACGAATTCGTCGCGGCCCATCCGGACAAGAAGCTCGTCGGCGCGAAGTCGCTGGAAGAGTTCGTCCAGTCGCTCGCTTCCCCGCGCAAGATCATGATCATGGTCAAGGCCGGCGGCCCGGTCGACGCGGTGATCGAATCCCTCATCCCGCTCCTCGACAAGGGCGACATCATCATCGACGGCGGCAACTCGCTCTACACCGACACCGAGCGCCGCGACAAGTGGCTCGGCGACCTCGGCTTCCGCTTCATCGGCGCCGGCGTTTCCGGCGGTGAGGAAGGCGCCCGCAAAGGTCCGTCCATCATGCCCGGCGGCCCGCTTTCCACCTGGGAAGTGATGAAGCCGATCTTCGAATCGATCTCCGCGAAGGCCGAAGGCGAGCCCTGCGTCACCCACATCGGCCCGGGCGGCGCCGGTCACTACGTCAAGATGATCCACAACGGCATCGAGTACGGTGACATGCAGCTCATCTGCGAGGCCTACAACATCTTCAAGGCCGCCGGCTTCACCCCGGCCGAGCTCGCCACCGTCTTCACCAACTGGAACAACGGCGACCTCGAGTCCTTCCTGATCCAGATCACCGCCGAGATCTTCAAGCAGGTCGACCCGGAAACCGGCAAGGCGATCGTCGACGTGATCCTCGACACCGCCGGCCAGAAGGGCACCGGCAAGTGGACCATCATGAACGCCGTCGAGAACGCGGTCGTGATCTCCACCATCAACGCCGCCGTCGAAGCCCGCATCCTTTCCTCGATGAAGGACGCCCGCGTCGCCGCTTCCGCCAAGCTGCAGGGCCCGAAGGCCGAGATCTCCGCCGAGAAGGCCGAGCTGGTCAAGAAGGTGCACGACGCGCTCTTCGCCTCGAAGATCATCTCCTACGCGCAGGGCCTCGACCTGATCGCCGCCATGGGCAAGGAGAAGAACTGGGGCCTCGACCTCGGCAAGATCGCCGCCATCTGGCGCGGTGGTTGTATCATCCGCGCCCGCTTCCTCAACGACATCACGGACGCCTACCGCTCCAACCCGGAGCTCAGCAACCTGATGCTGGCCCCGTACTTCACCGACCTGCTCAACCAGTTCCAGCAGAACTGGCGCGAAGTCATCGCCACCGCCACCCTCGCGGGCATTCCGGTTCCGGCGTTCTCCGCTTCGCTCGGTTACTACGACAGCTACCGCAGCGCCGTCCTCCCGGCGAACCTGCTCCAGGCGCAGCGCGACTTCTTCGGCGCGCACACCTACGAGCGCACCGACAAGGCCCGCGGCGAGTTCTTCCACACCGACTGGCCGGAAGTCATCGGCTGAGCCGTGGCGGCGCTTTTCAAGCGCCAAGCCTCTGAAATTCAAAAAACGGCCGGGAGCGATCCCGGCCGTTTTTTTGGCAAAGGTGGGATGCTCTCGCCGAGAGCACACCTTCGAAAGCCTACGAGGCGGGAGAGTTCCCGGCGTTCGCCCGCAGGCTTCGGGTTGCTTCAATCGTTCAAAGGCTTGCGAAGCGGCCTCGGCGAGGCCGCGCGACCTGCCTCACGCCAGCGCTTCGGCGAGTTTGCCGCGGTCGACTTTGACCACCCAGTTCTCGATGCCGGTGACGGCGCCGTGTCGGTCGTCGTAGCTGCGTTCGACGCGGGCTTGGACGACGGTTTCGGCGTGGCGGATCATCGTCGGCAGGCGGTCTTCCGGGAAGGCCATGACGAGCTGGAGGCCGAAGTTGCGGGCGAGGGCGAGGCAGGCGTCGATGCGGTCGCCGGAGAGCTTGGAGAACGCCTCGTCCATGATGACCACGCCGAGGTTGCGGCGTTCCTCGCGGCGGCCGAGGTCGTAGACGCGCTGGAACGCGGCGAGCATGGCGACGAAGAACGGCGCCTGGTTTTCGCCGCCGCTCTGCTTCTTGGCGCTCTTGTTGAGCGAGATCACCGCGCCTTCGCCCTTGCCGGTGGGCGTCGCCTGGATGTCCCAGTGGTGGTAGTAGCGGTAATCGAGAGCCTTCTGGAAGCGCGGGTCTTCGGCGTTTTCGATGGCGGTCATCAGCGCCTGCTTGGCGTTCTCGATTTCCTCCTTCACGCCGTTGGCGAAGAGCTCGAGGCCGGGGTTGAGGCCCTTGTCGATGAGCGTCCAGATCGCGCTGTGGGTGCGGTCGGCGCGCATCGAGAGCTGGTAGCGCCAGCCGCCGATCTCGTGGTCCATCGTGCGGTTGAGCTCGCGCTTGGTGCGCTCGGCTTCGTCGAGCTTCTCCTTGAGCACGTCGAGCACCTGGTGCTGGAGGCGGTCCTCCCACTCGCGGCGGGCGTCTTCGGCGGCGACGCGGAAGCGTTCGAGCTCGTGTTCCTCCAGTTCGCGGCGCCGGGCGTCGTAGCGGTCGTTCGATTCGTCGGCCGGGTCGAAGACGTCGGCGGTCTCCGGGTGCTTCTCGGCGAGCGCGCGGCGTTCGACGTCGCGCAGGTCGCGCGCCTTATCGGCGTCGTGCGAGCGCGTGCGGGCGACCGCGGCGGCGGCTTCGATCCGCTGGTTCCACTTCGGGAACTGTTCGCGGGCGGCGGCGAGCTGCGATTCGATTTCGGCTTCGAGCACGCCTTCGACCTGCTCGCGGCTGAACTGGCGGGCGAGAAACGCGGCGCGCTCCTCCTCCTCGGCGTCGGTGATCGCCTCGATGAGTTCCTGCTCCTGTTGGGAAAACTTCGACAGCGTGGCGTCGAGGCGGCCGATGCGCTCGATCACGCCGTGGAACGTCTTTTCGAGCACGCGGAGTTTTTCCACCGTCTCCTCGCGCTCGGGCGTGGCGAGCAGCCGGATCGTTTCGTCGAGCGACTGCGCTTCTTTCTTCAAACGCGGGAGCTGGTGCAGGCCGCCGGTGCCGGCGGGCGCGTCGGCCTTGTCGAGCTGCCATTCCTGGCCGCGGTGGAGCCACATCCGCCAGTCGTCGCGGCTGCGGCGCAGGCGGGTGATTTCCTCGCGGACTTCCTCCAGTTCGTCCTCGCGCAGCGTGCGCAGGCGGCGCAGGCCTTCCTCGCCGAGGGTGAATTCCTTCGACGGCTGGAGGCGCTGGCGCAGCGGCGGCTCCTTCAGCCAGCCGTCTTTCGACAGCGCGCGCGGGTGCTTGTCGAGCTGGCGGACTTTGTCGACCGCGACGAGGTCGCCGTAGAGATGCTCAAGGTAGGCCTGCGCGCCGGGGTGATCGGTTTGGAAAAATCCGACGACCGAGCCGGCCTTCGGTGCGCGCGCGGCGGCGAGTTCGTCCGGGTGGACGAGCGCTTCGTCGAGCTGGCCGAGCCGCTGCGCCTGGTCCCACGCGGCGGCGAAATCGTCGGCGAGCACGGCGTGGCGGTGCGGGCCGAGCAGCGATTCGAGCAACGGCCACCATTCCTCGGCTTCGGGCTTCACCTCGATCACGCGGCCGAGGGCGACGGCGCGCTGGCCGCGCGATTTCAGAGCGTCGAGCAAGGGCGAAGGCGCGGAGCTGCCCTTGCGGTCGAGCTCGTCGAGTTCGCGCTGGAGGCGGGTTTCGCGGGCGTCGAGTTCCTTCAAGCGGTCCTCGATCGGGCGGAGCTGGTCGTTGCCGTCGTTGACCAGCATCTGGTAAACGCGGGCCATGCGGGCGGCGGCGTCGAGCGCGGGCGCTTCGTCCGGCCCCTGCATTTGCTTCAGCCATTCGGCCGCCGGTTCGGGTTCGGCCAGGTCGAGTTCGGACGCGTGTTTCAGCCACAGCTTCCAGTGCTGCGTGCGTTCGTGGAGGAACTGGCGGGCGGTCTTCGCCGCTTCGCTCAGCGCGCCGATTTCCTTGCTCAGTTCGTCGCGGCGGGCGCGGTTCTGGGCGAGGTGGGCGATCTGCGAATCGCTGCCGGCGACCAGGCGGACGGCGGCGAGCTGGTGGTCGAGTTCGTTGCGTTCGGCGACGGCGGCTTCGTAGCCGGCCGATTGCTCGGAATGTTGGAAGCGCAGCGCGTCGAGACGGGCGCGGCGGGATTCCACCGCTTCGAGTTTTTCCTCGTGGGCGAGGGCGTCGCGCAGGTGGGCGAAGATTTGCGCCTCGCGGCGGGCGGCGTGGTAGCCGAGGTGCTGCTCGCAGATGCGGGTGAGGCGCTGGTGTTGGTCGTGCAGCGTGTCGAGGCGCTCCTGCGCGCGGCGGTGGGCGTCGACGCTGGCGCGGACGGCTTTGACGTCGGGCAGGCCGGGTTCGAGCAGGTAATCGCGGATGAACTTTTCGAAGCTTTCGACCGGCTGGAACGCCATCGAGTTCGGCAGCGTCTTGTTCATCTGGGCGCGGTCGAAGCCGAGGTGGGTGCGCGACGCCATTTCCTCCAGATAGCTCGCCTGGCGGTCCCATACTTCGCCCTCGAGGTCGCGCTTCACGCGGACGCGGAATTCGTCCTCGGGCAAAAACGCCGGCGCGTCGTCCGAGCTGCCGCCGCGGAGGAAGTCGGCCTTGTCGAGGCGGCCGGGCACGGTGAACCAGAGCGTGCGCGGCTTGGCGGTCGGGCCTTCGTATTCGATGCGCGCGCCCCACGTTTCGCGGCGCGGCTCGGTTTCGCCCGGCAGCAGCGGCCACGCGAATTCGAGGCCGGCGAGCGTCACGCCGCTCGGGCGGAGGAAGCGTTCCTGGCCGTCCTTGCCGACGGTGTTGGTGTCGCACAGGCAGTAGCCGCGCAAGGTTCGCCCGCTGCCGGCGCCGGCGGCGGCCTTGTTGAAGCGGCTGCCGGCTTCGCCGAGCATCACGAACTGCAACAGGTCGAGCAGCGCGCTTTTGCCGGAGCCGTTGGCACCGGTGATGAGCGTGAGGCCGGAGACGTCGATGAACTGACGGTAGCCGTACCAGTTCACGGCGAGGATGCGACTGAGGTGGACGCGCATTTTGAGAAAATGACTAAGGACTAAATCCTAATGACTAAATGAAGAGATCCTCAGGCGAGGGCGGGTTCTTCGGCTTCGGCGGACGGTTCCGCGGGCGAATCGGCGGGTTCGGGCTCGATTTCGGCGTCGTCGGCCGGGTCGTAGAGGGAAACGCGGGCGAGCCAGGATTCGATCGAGTCGAACGGGATCACGCGCGGCAGGCTGGGGAGGATCTCGATGCGGGTTTCGCCGAGCTGGACCGAGCCGTCGGGCTTGAAGGTGCGGATCAGGCGGTGGCGCTTGAGGCGCGCGAGCAACTGGTCAAGGTGGGTTTTTTCCGGCGGTTCGATGTTCTCGAACGTTTCGCGGAAGCGGTTCCACAGTTCGTCGACCGTGAGCACCACCGAGTCGGTGGTGCGGCTGGTGCGGTGGTCGTCCCACGCGCGCCAGAGCACGAGCAGCAGCAGGGTTTCGTCCTTGGTGAACTGGCCGAGCAGCATGCAGGTCTCGGGACGCGGACGCGCCTGAAGCAGGTAGAAGTCCTCGTCGACGATCAGTTCGAGGCCGAGCGGCGCGAGGTAATCGGCGAGGTGCTCGCGGTAGTGGTCGCGGGCGAGCAGGAACAAATCGCGGCCCGCGCCGTCGTCGCCGAGCAAGGTGCCGCGGCCGAGCAGGTCGGCGAGGATTTCGCGCAGCGGCGCGCGGTCGGTCACGGGGACGTCGGCCCAGAAGCGCGGCCAGTTCGGATCGGAGTCGTTCATGCGTGGCGGGTGATGGCGAAGCGCTCCATGCGCCAGCCGGCTTGTTCGTCGTGAGGGACTTGTGCGGGATCGAGGCCGTTGGCGCGGCGCGGACCGTCGACCGACCAGCGCACGGTTTTGCCGTCGGCGGTCGTCGCGTGGTCGTAGGCGGCGGTGGCGAGCAGATCGAGCATCTCGTCGACCGAGCCCGCTTGGAAATGTTCGGTGCCGGCGGCGGCGTCGAGTTTCTCCATCAGGCGGGCGACCAGGCGGGCGGCGCGCTGCGGCGTCAGAGCGAGGCGCTGGCGTTCGCGCAGGGCGGCGAGCGTGTCTTCCTCGTCGTTCGCGCGGTCGCCGGTCTGGGCGAAGGAAAGGTCGGCGGGCGTGCGCGCGCGGCGGGTGCGGGCGAGCGATTCGATGCCGTAGAAGAATTTCGTTTCCGGCACCATCAGCCGGAAATCGGCGGGCGTGTCGCGGAAGGCCGCGAGCCGGCTGCCGGCGTGGGCGGCGTCGATCGCGTCGCAATAGGCTTTGACGATCTCCGGGCGGCGGCCGCGCAGCTCGGTCTGGTAGCGGTATCGCTGCTGGGAAAGCTGGTTGAAGCTGGCGATGCGGGCGTCGATCGCATCGGCCACCAGGCGGATCGCGGAAAGCCGGCGTTCGAGGTCGCGCAGCGCCGTTTCGGCGCGGGCGTAGGCGTCGGCGTCCGACCAGCCGTAGTGCATCGCCAGCCCTTCGGCGAGGCGCTCTTTCACCAGCTCCTGGTCGCGGCAATCGGCGACTTTCGAGCGCACCGCCTGGAGCCGGGGCAGCAGGCCGTTGCGGCGCAGCGCGTCGTAGCAGACCATGTGCTGGCCGCTGCCGAACTCGGCGTAGAGCAGCCGCAGTGTCTCGGCGGGCGACTCGCTGGCGCGCTGGCGCTGGTCGAACATCGCGATCAGTTTTTCCACGCCGTGGAGCTGGATGACGGCGGTCTCGAGGCGGACGTTGAGGTCGGTGACGGTCGCGCGCAGCTCGTCGGCGGTGCGCAGGCGCGGGTCGAGCAGGTCGTCGCGTTCCAGCGTTTCGCACACGCCGCGGACGGTGTCGGCGAAGGTCGTCAGCTCGGCGACCTCGTCCTCGGCCAGCTCGCGCAGCAGGCGGAGCAACGGCCGCAGGCCGGGCGAAACGAGCGTCCAGCGTTCGTGCAGGCCGAGCTGCTGGTCTTCCAGCCAGCGGGCGTCGCAGAGGCGGTTGAAAATCTGTCCGGCGCGCTGGCGGGAGTCGCGGAACAGCGCGCCTTCGTCCTCGTCGAGCGCGATCCCCGGATGCGCGGCCAGCGTTTCGCGGATCACCGCGATGGCGTCCGGCTGGGGCAGCCGCCCGGCCTCGCCCGCGGCCTCGGCGATCCGGTCCGCGCAGTCGATATAGAGCGCGGCCGACTCGCGTGACAGCGGCCGGAAGAAATCGCGCGAAACCGTGGCAAGCAGGCGTTCGCTGAGGATCGGGGCGGACATGGACGGGGTGAAAACTTGGCGGGCCGGGCGCGGGAACCCAAGCGGGAAGTATTTCGGAAAAGTCAGGCTTTTGCCGCGGCGAGCAGCGCCAGCAGGCGGTCGATCCCGGTGGCGGAGGTTTTCGCCACGAAACCGCGGGCGTGGGCGAAGTGGACGTCGTGCTCCTCCTGGATCCGGGTGAAGTCGAAGTGCGGGTGGTCGTTGTGGCGCGACAATCCGTAGCCCGCGCCGCGGCGGTCGGGGTAGACCAGGCCGACGACCGAGTCGCTCTTGCCGATGGTTTCCAAATAGCGGCCGAGACCGGCGGACGGCTCCTCGCCGAGCGGCTCGGTGCGCGGCAGGAACAGGACTTCGGTGCCGTCGAGATCCCACAGCTCGGCGTGGCGGGCGATGAAATCGAGGCGCTCGCGCAGGTTGCGGAGGTAGGCGAGCAGGTCTTCGCCGACGAAGCGCAGCATTTCCCAGATCGGTTCGCCCGGGCGGTGGCGGGCGGACGCGGCGAAGCGGCGCAGCAGGGTGACGTCGATCGGCGAGTTCAGCTTGAAGAGCGTCTCGCGCGCGACGCCGAGCCATTTCGCCGTGGCGATCGGGCCGCGGGTGTCGAACCACTCGGCCGGCTCCAGCCACTCGCAGAAGCGCCGGGCGTCCTCATAGACGCCGAGGTGTTGGAGCACGAGCGTCAGCGCGCAGGCCGGCGGGTGGTCGGCGGGAAACTGGTGGTGGTCGAAGTTGCTCCGCTCCGGCGCGTGTTCGCCGCCCACGTCGACGACCGCGATCGACGGGTCGGCCAAGTCTTCGGCGGTCGGCTCGCGGCGCACGATCTCCACGCCATGGACGGCGGCGAGCAGGGCGCAGGCGAGGAGCTCGTCTTTGTGCGAGCCGCCGGGGTGGGTGACGATCAGGGAAAGGGACATGAGGGCGCGCAGCCTAGCCGGGATCGGCGGCGGCGCAATGGCGGAGGATTTCGCCTCGCCGGGCGAAGGGATTCCGGGCGAAACTGGCGCGATGAAATCCTTGCGACGGCTCGTTTTGGCCGGTCTCGCCCTGCTGCTGGCGGCCTGTGCGCCATCGCGTCGGTTGGTCGACGTCGAAACCCTGCCGCGCCCGCCGAAGCTCGACGTCCGTTACGCCACGACGGCGAATTTCACCCGGCAGAAGCTCTACCCGCGGGCGAAGGTGTTTCTGCATCGCGATGCCGCCCGGGCGATTGCCGCGGTGCAGGCGGAGCTGGCGCGCGAGGGACTCGGGCTGAAGCTCTTTGACGGCTACCGGCCGCTCTCCGTGCAGCAGCGGATGTGGGATTTGATCCGCGACGAGCGCTACGTGTCGAATCCGGCGGTGAACCGCGGCCGGCACACACGCGGCACGGCGGTGGACGTCACGCTGGTCGACGCCAAGGGCCGCGAGCTGCCGATGGGAACGGGCTACGACGATTTTTCCGAGCGGGCGCACGCGGATTTCGCCGGCTTGCCCGAATCGGTGAAACGCAACCGTGCGAAACTCGCCGCCGCCATGACCCGCCACGGCTTCGAGGCGTACCCGTTCGAGTGGTGGCACTTCGACCTGAAAGGCTGGAAGCGCTATCCGGTGCTCGACGTCGGCATCGACGCGCTCGTCAAACGGTAGGGCGAACCGTGCGTTCGCCCGAAGAGGCAAATCGGACCGACGCGGCGGTCGGTCCCTAGCCGTTCAGGAGAGTGACGCGCGCAGCATCCAGGCGGTCTTTTCGTGCCGCTCCATGAGGCCGATGAGGAAATCGTTGGTGCCGTCGTCGCCGAGCTTGGCGCACTTCGTGGCATCGACGCGCAACTGGCGGATGGCCTGCTCGTGATCGGCCAACAGCGCCTCGATCCATTTGCGGCCCGGATGGGTGGCGCCGGGCAATTCCTTCAAGCGGGCCAGCTTGAGCATCTCGGCGAGCGAGCCGGGCGAGTCATGTCCCAACGAGCGGATCCGCTCCGCGATTTCGTCGATCGACTCGGCGAGTTGTTGGTATTGCCCCTCGAAGAAGAGGTGCATGGGGTGGAAGTCCGGGCCGACGACGTTCCAGTGGGCGTTGCGGGTTTTCGTCGAGAGGACGAAGGCGTCGGCCAGCAGCTTCGAGAGGAGTCCGGCGATTTCCTTGCGGGCTTTATCGGAAATTCCAAGGGAGGGTTTCATCATCCCGACTAACGCCCGGAAAGCGTCGAAACGCAAAGGAATCGTGGCGCGGTCCGCTCAGCCCAGGAAGGCTCAACGACGCCGACGACGGCGCGGGGCGCCGGTGCCTTCGCCGGAGCCGCGCGGGCTGTCGGGCTTGGGCTGGCTTTTCGGCTGCTGCTTTTGCGGCGCCGGTCGGCCGCCTTGGCGGTTTTGTCCGCCCGGTCGGCCGCCACCACGGGGCGAATCGTTTTCCTGCTTCGGGGGGGCGGGGGCGGTGAGGTCGAAACCTTGCGCCACCTTGCGCTCGATCTTCTTGCCGGTGAAACGCTCCAACGCGCGCAGCGCGTCGCGGTCGTCTTCGGTGATGAAGCTGATCGCGTCGCCTTCCGCCTGGGCGCGGCCGGTGCGGCCGATGCGATGGATGTAGTCCTCGGTCGCGGGCGGGAAATCGTAGTTCACCACGTGGGTGATGCCGTCGACGTCGATGCCGCGGGCGGCGATGTCGGTGGCGACCAGCACGCGGATCTTGCCGGTTTTGAAATCGGTGAGCGCGCGCTGGCGTTGCGGCTGGCTGCGGTTGCCGTGGATCGCGGCGGATTCGATGCCAGAGCGGGCGAGCTGGCGGGTGATGCGGTCGGCGCCGTGCTTGGTGCGGCTGAAGACGAGCACCATGTTGAGATTTTCATCCTTGAGCAGATGGATGAGCAGATTGCTCTTCAAATGCTTCGGCACCTCGTAGATCGCCTGTGCCACGGTGTCCGCGGTGTTCGTGCGGCGGCCGATTTCCACGATCTTCGGGTTGTGCTGGAACTCGTGGGTCAGGCGCTCGATTTCCTTCGACAGCGTGGCCGAGAACAGCAGCGTCTGGCGGCGCTGCGGCAGCGCGGCGACGATTTTGCGCATCGGTGGCAGGAAGCCCATGTCGAGCATGCGGTCGGCTTCGTCGAGGATCAGGAACTCGAGACGGGTGAAATCCGCGTGGCCCTGACCCATCAGGTCGATCAGGCGGCCGGGCGTGGCGATCACCACGTCGGCGCGGTTGCGCAGCGCGTCGGCCTGCGGGCGTTCGCCGACGCCGCCATAGACCTTGGCGATCTTGAGATGGAGGTGCTTGGCGTAAGTGCGGAGGTTTTCGTCGATCTGCACGACCAGCTCGCGGGTCGGCGCGAGGATCAGCGCGCGGGTGTGGCGCGGGCCGCCGGAGGCGAGGCGTTTCGACAGCATGGAAAGCATCGGCAGGGTGAACGCCGCGGTCTTGCCCGTGCCGGTCTGGGCGATGCCGATGAGGTCGCGGCCCTCCAGGATCAGCGGGATCGAGGCCGCCTGGATCGGGGTGGGCTGGGTGTAACCGGCCTCGGAAACGGCCTGCTGGATGGTCGGCTCAAGGCCAAGCGCGCGAAAGGGCATGGGCGCGCAGTGGCTCAGGCGTTCGGGAAATGCACGTACGAAATTGAAAATGATCGTCTTGTGGGGCGGGAGGGCCGATATCCGGCGCGCGCCGCCATTCGCCCGACTTCCGTATGAAAATCACCACCACGCTCGCCACCTGCCGCACCAAGGACGGCTCCGTCCTTGTCCTACAGGAACACGACGGCCAGCACTACCTGCGGGTCGACGGCGTGCAGTTGATGAGCACGACTGCTTCGTCCTCGGAGCAGCAAATGGCGGAGATCGCCTGCGACCGCCTGCCGCCGAAACCGCGCGTATTGATCGGCGGTCTCGGCTTCGGATTCACGCTCAAGCGCGTGCTCGAACTGGTCCCGGCGGACGCGATCGTCGAGGTGGCGGAACTATTGCCGGAAATCGTCGCCTGGAACCGCGAGTTCCTCGGCGACATCAACGGCAAGCTGCTCGACGACCCGCGCGTGGTCGTCCGCCTCGGCGACGTCTACGACTGCATCAACCGCTGCGGCAACGACCGCTACCACGCGATCCTGCTCGACGTGGACAACAGCCCGGATCCGCTGGTGCAGAAGGGCAACGCCCGGCTCTACAACCGCCACGGCCTCGACCGGATCAAAGGCGCGCTGCAACCGCGCGGCCGCGTCGTGTTTTGGTCGGCGAACCAGGACAAGGACTTCGCCCGCACCCTCGAGCGCGTGTTCAAGCACGTCGAGAGCATCGGCGCGAAGGCTTACCCGAAGGCGAAACGATTCACCCACACGCTGTTCGTCGCGGACCGGGAGTGACGAAGTTGAGAGTGGATGGTTGAGGGTTGAGAGGAAGAGGGTGCCAAAGCTTTGCTGAGCTGAACTCTGTTCTCACCGGCGAGGAATCGCCCAAGAAACGCGAGCCATCCGTGTCCTTTAAGAAAGGATGCACAAGACGACGGCAAAACGATTGGGGTGGATCGCGCTGTGGCTGGTGAGCGTGGTGGGGGCTTTTGTCTCGGGCGCGGTGTTTGTCAGCCGCTATTTGGTTTTCGGCCCGACGATTCGCTCCGAGGGAATTGAGTTCCTCGTATGTCCTCCCCCGCCTGAACCCCTTTTCGCGGTGGAAGATTTCGAACGGGCGAATCAGGCCGTAAAAGAGTTTCTAGACGCAGAACTAACCAAGCCGGAATACAGACGGTTGCGTCCCTTCATGGCTGCATTGCCCAAGAGCGATGGTTACACGCGGGTGTATGGCTCGGGAGATCCGCTGAGTTCGATTCCTCCGGAAATGCAAAGGGCTGCGGAGCGCGTGTTGGACGACGCGTTGTGGGAAAAACGTCGCACGGGTCGTTAGCCCGGCAATCGGCAATGGGTCGCAAGGCACCTATGGACGGATCGCGAGCTTTAGCTCGCCCCATCAACCGAGGCTCCGGGGCGAGCTAAAGCTCGCGGTCCGTAACCTCCACATCACTCCGTCTTCGGCGGCGGGAAGGGGGCGTCGGAGACGATCCAGTCGGCGTTCTTTTCGACGAAGGTATTCATCGTCCACTCGCTCGGAATGAGCGCGACAAGCGCGCCGTGCTGGTCGCGGGCCATGGTGACGCCCATGGACATCGCGGGCAGGGCCTTCGGGTCGCCGTTCTTCGGCTTCATCCAGCGGGCGAAGCTCCACGAACCGTGTTCGAGCCGGGTTTCCGCGCCGTATTCGCCCTCGAGGCGGTGTTGCAGCACCTCGAACTGGAGCGGGCCGACCGCGCCGAGCAGCGGGATCGGGTTGCCGATCGCATCCAGCAGCGTGAATTCCGTCACGACGCCTTCCTTGAGCATCTGCTCCAAACCGGCGCGGAAGCGTTTGTATTTCGCCGTGCTGCGGTTGTGCAGGTAGGCGAAGCACTCCGGGGCGAAGCGCGGGATCTCGTCGAAGCTCACGCCCGGGTCGGTCGAAAGCGTGTCGCCGATCAGGAAATCGTGGTTGCCCACCAACCCGGCGACGTCGCCCGCGAAGGCGTCGTCGACCGTTTCGCGGTCCTGTGCGAACAGGCGCTGCGAGTTGGAAAGGCGGACGCGTTCGCCGGTGCGGGTGTGGATCACCGTCATGTCGCGCTCGAATTTGCCCGAGACGATGCGGATGAACGACACGCGGTCGCGATGCTTCGGGTTCATGTTCGCCTGGATCTTGAAGACGAAGGCGGAGAACGCGGGCGAGGTCGGCTCGATCACCTTGCCGCCGCTTTCGCGGGCGGCCGGCGGCGGCGCGAGTTCGAGGAAGCGGTCGAGCAGCAGCTGCACGCCGAAGTTGTTCGCGGCGGACCCGAAGAACACCGGGGTCAGTTCACCCGCTTCGACGGCGGCGATGTCGAACTCGGCGCCCGCGCCTTCGAGCAGTTCGAGTTCCTCGCAAACCTGCGCGTAGGTGCCTTCGTCGAGCGCGGCGGTGACGGTCGGGTCGTGGATGTCCTTCACCGCGACCGGTGCGCGGAACGCTCCGCCCGGAGTCTTTTCGAACAAATGCACCTGGCCCTTTTCCCGGTCGTAAACGCCCTTGAAGCGCGGACCGTCGCCGAGCGGCCAGTTGAGCGGAAAGGCGGCGATGCCGAGGACGGATTCGAGCTCGTCGAGCAGTTCGAGCGGCGGACGCGCCGGGCGGTCGAGCTTGTTGATGAAGGTGAAAATCGGCACGCCACGACGACGGCAGACTTCGAACAATTTCCGCGTCTGGCTCTCGATGCCTTTGCCCGCGTCGACCACCATCACGGCGGCGTCGACGGCGGTGAGCACGCGGTAGGTGTCTTCCGAGAAGTCCTTGTGGCCCGGCGTGTCGAGGATGTTGACCATGCAGTCCTTGTATTCAAACTGCAGGACGGTGGAGCTGATCGAGATGCCGCGCTGTTTTTCCAGCTCCATCCAGTCGGAGGTCGTCGCGCGCTGGTCCTTGCGGGCGGTCACGCTGCCGGCGAGATTGAGCGCGCCGCCGTAGAGCAGGAACTTTTCCGTGAGCGTCGTTTTGCCCGCGTCCGGGTGGGAAATGATCGCGAACGAGCGCCGGCGGGCGACCTCGCGTTTCAGGACGGCGGTGGGGACTTCGGAAGCGGACATGGCGGAAAACGCTGGGAGCGTGGGCCGGAGGTAGGTCGCAATTTCCCCGGAGTCGAGGTTTTAGGACGCCCGCCGGATTGAGCCAAAGTAGCGCGAGCATTCCTGCTTGCGTGGCGTGAGGAGACCACAAGCAGGAATGCTTGTGCTACGCTGAGGCCCAGCCTGACAGGAATTCCCGTCCGCTATTCCCCTGTCCTTGTCCGCCGCCCTACCCCTAAATTCCAACCCGTGAAATGCACGAACTGCGGCGGGGCCTTGGAGCGCGAGTCAAACCGCTGTCCCTATTGCCAGGTCTTCAATGAGGTCGATCTTCGGCAGGTCGCCTTTCATGATCTGGGCGTGGCCGAGCCAGCGATGCCTTGCCCGTCGTGCGACGGCACGTTGCGCCACCTCCGGATCGAGTTGCAGCCGCCGGTGACGGTCGAGCGCTGCGGCGGTTGCAGCGGGCTGTTTTTTAACCCGGGCGAGTTGGAATACGTGCTCAACGCCCAGACGAATCCGGTGGTGAGGGTCGATTACCAACAGATCGACGTGCTGGCGTCGGATGCGCCGAACCCGGGCGGAATCCGCTACCGCAAATGCCCGGTGTGTGCCGAGCGGATGAGTCCGCACAATTTCGGCGGGCGCAGCGGGGTGATCCTCGATCAATGCGGCACGCATGGCTACTGGCTCGATGGCGGCGAGCTGCGGCGCTTGGCCGAGTGGTGGCGCGTCGGTGGAAAGCATCTGCACCAGCAAAACGAGGTGGAGCGGATCACGCGCCTCCGGACGCCGATCCCCGTTTCGCCCGTTCCGCGTGGCACGACCGAATCGCCGATGCCGGACACGACGGCGTGGGATATTCTCGAGCCCGATTGGATCGGGCTGGCGGTCCGAGTGATTGCCGAGCTGTGGGACTGAGTGCCCGCCGGGACCGCGAGTTGCCAAACTCGCTCTTCCGGAGAGCGGCGGATTTGGCAATCCGCGGTCCCAGGTGGGCTCTGCCGGTCGTTCCCACCCTTGCCTTTCCTTTTGAGCGGGACGCGGGCAGGGTGCGGCTGCCCCGAGGTTGAGTTTTTACATCAAGAATTTCGCGTCACTAGCTCCTATGAAAAAAATGAAAGCGTCATTGTTCCTGTTGTTTGCTGGTTGCGCGGTAATGGTGTCCGGGTGCGCCTTTACCGAGCGTCAAAAAATGGCGCAATTGAGCACTGCGATCCAATACGAGGACTCCAAGCGGGTTGCCGCGACCTTCTTCGAGGTGTTGGCTCGCGGGGACGAAGCGCGATACTGGCCAATGTTGTCGCCCGCGCAGACGCGCAAGAACCCGCAGTTGCGTCAGATAGTTAAGAACGAGTTCGTGCCGCGCATGAACGATTTCGTGGCTTGGAGTTCCTCTCCGACCGTCGCAATCGTGGAAAATTTGGACGCCACTGCGGAGTTGCCGGGGCCGTTTTATATCGTTGATCGGATGGCGAAACTGAAAAACGGAGAGGAAGCTTGTTTCATCGCGATCGTGGAATTCGGTGCAAATGGCCGAGGCTACGTGAGTAATTTGTATCGTGGTAAAACCAAGGCCGATGCGAGACGGAAGGTTCGTGCAGATTTGAAAGGAGCATGAACTGAATCACCCCGAGAATTTCCGCCCGATGCCCGCGCTCGATCCCGCCAATGTCTCCGATCCGTCGTCGTCCGACGAGATCCTCAACGCCTTCCTCGAATACCTCGTCGAGGCGGGGATCGAACCGTACGGTCACCAGGAGGAGGCGATCCTCGAGCTCTTCGACGGCCGCAACGTGATCCTCAACACGCCGACCGGTTCGGGCAAATCGCTGGTCGCGCTGGCGCTGCACTTCAAGGCGCTGTGCCAGAAACGGCGGTCGTTCTACACCGTGCCGATCAAGGCGCTGGCGAACGAGAAGTTCCTCTCGCTGTGCCAGATTTTCGGGCCGGAGAACGTCGGCATGATCACCGGCGACGCGACCGTCAACGCCAGCGCGCCGATCATCTGCTGCACGGCGGAGATCCTTTCCAACCTCGCGCTGCGCGAAGGCATGCGCGCGCAGGTCGACGACGTCATCATCGACGAGTTCCACTATTATTCCGATCCGTCGCGCGGCGTGGCGTGGCAGGTGCCCTTGCTGACGCTGCCGCAGGCGCGCTTTTTGCTGATGTCCGCCACGCTCGGCGAGACGGCGTTTTTCGAGGAAACGCTGACGAAGCTGACCGGCGTCGAAACGGTGCTGATCCAATCCGACGACCGCCCGGTGCCGCTGGAGTTCGAATACAGCGAGACGCCGCTGGAGGAAAAAGTCGCCGAACTCTGCGAGGCGGGGCGCGCGCCGATCTACCTCGTCCACTTCACCCAGCTCGCCTGCGCCCGCAGCGCGCAGAACCTGCTCAGCTACAATTTCTGCACCAAGGAGGAGAAACGCGAGATCGCCGAGGCGCTGGAGGACGCGAATTTCAAGAGCCCCTACGGCAAGGAGGTCTCGAAGCTGCTGCGCCACGGCGTCGGCATCCACCACGCCGGGCTGCTGCCGAAGTACCGCATCCTCGTCGAGAAGCTCACCCAGCGCGGATTGCTGAAAGTCATCTGCGGCACCGACACGCTCGGCGTCGGCGTGAACGTGCCGATCCGCACGGTGCTCTTCACCCAGCTCTGCAAATACGACGGCAGCGGCACCAAGACGCTGGCGGTGCGCGATTTCAAACAGATCTGCGGCCGCGCCGGTCGCCGCGGTTACGACAGCATCGGCTACGTCATCGCCCAGGCGCCCGAGCACGTGATCGAGAACCTGCGGCTCGAACAGAAGGCGTCGAAGAGCGGCAAGAAGAGTTTCGTGAAGCGCAAGCCGCCGGAGAAAGGCTACGTCGCGTGGGACGAGAAGACGTTCCGCAAGCTGCTCGATTCGCCGCCGGAAAAGCTCGTCTCCAGCTTCACCGTCCATCACGGCATGCTGCTCAACGTGCTCGGCCGCCAGGACGAGGACGGCTGCGCGGCGCTGAAGAAGATCATCGCCGACAGCCACGAGCCGCCGGCGAAGCGCAAGGCGCTCAAGCGCCGCGCGTTCCAGCTCTTCCGCGGGCTGGTCGAGGGCCACATCCTGCGCATCGTGCCGCCCGCCGAACGCGCCGGCCCGGCGAAGGTCGCGCTCAACGTCGAGCTGCAGGAGGATTTTTCGATGAACCAGGCGCTCGGGCTTTACCTGATCGACGCCGTCCCGCAGCTCGACCGCGAAGCGCCCGACTACGCGCTCAACGTGATCTCGCTGGTCGAGGCGATTTTGGAAAACCCCGAGGTCGTTCTCCGCAAGCAGGTCGACGCGCTGAAAGGCGAACTGATCGGCCGCCTGAAAAACGAGGGCGTCGAATACGAGGAGCGCATGGCGCGGCTCGAAGAAGTCGAGTGGCCGAAGCCGGGCAAGGACTTCATCTACGACACCTTTAACGCTTTCGTCGCCGGCCGGCCGTGGATGGCGGAAGGCAACGTCCGGCCGAAATCGATCGCCCGCGAGATGTTCGAGAACTGGCAGTCGTTCGAGGACTACGTGAAGACCTACGGGCTCGAACGCAGCGAGGCCGTGCTGCTGCGGCACCTGTCGGAAGTCTACAAGGTGCTGTCGCAGACCGTCCCGCCCGCCGCGAAGACCGAGGAGCTGGTCGAGGCCGAGCAATTCCTCGAAGACATCCTCCGCAGCGTCGACTCCAGCCTGCTCGACGAGTGGGAGAAGCTGCGCAACCCGGACTATGTGCCGGAGAAGGAGAAACCGGTGGCCGAGCGTAAGGCGGTCGCCTTCACCCGCAACCGCGCCGCCTTCACCCGCGCGCTGCGCAACGCGATCTTCGATCTCGTCAAAGCGCTCGCCCACGACCAGGCGGACGCCGTGCTCGGGCAGATCGAGCCGGCCGACTCCGCCGGCGCGGCGTGGACGCGCGACCGCGTGTTCGCCCTGCTCGACGCCTACCACGAGGAGCACGAGCGCATCCGCCTCGATCCCGAAGCGCGTAGCATCAAACACACGCACCTCGATACCGACGAACCGCGCCGCTGGACGGTGCATCAGACGCTGGCCGATCCCGAGGAGCTCAACGACTGGACGATTCGCCTCACCGTTGACCTCGACCGCAGCGACGCCGAGGCGAGGCCGGTGCTCACGCTCGAAGCCATCGAGCCGGTGGCGTAGGCGCGTCGATCGCCAAACGGTAATCCGAACGGCTTGTCCGTTGCGCCTTGATGCTCATGGAGTCGTGCAAAATGCCACGGGGTGTCGGGCATTCCATCGCTTGCGCGGAGGGATGACCGGCACGAAGGTGATCCACCCCCTGTAACCGTTCGAACCCTATGAAAATCCAACCATCAGTCCAAATCATTGCGCTCACGGGTCTTTGCCTTTCGGCCGTCTCATGCATCGTCGATGCTGGCGCGGGAACGGCGACGGTGACCACGGAATACCGACCCGGCTATTACGTCCGGACTCTGCCCGCTTATGAAACACGGGTGATCGGCGGAACCCGATACTATTATCACAACAACGTTTACTACCGTCCGCAGGGCGAAGGCTATGTGGTGGTGGAATCGCCGCGCGGCCCGTATGCCGCCTCGCGCACCGAAATCATCCGGACGCTGCCAAACGGCTACCGCGTCGTGGAACGCGGCGGCACCCGCTACTATCTCGCCGGTGACACCTATTACCGCGCGGAAGGCGGCGGCTACGTGATCGTGCCGAATCCGTTCTGAGATGCGACGGCGTGCCGCTTGCCAAGCGGCACGCCGGCTTCACTTCGCCGTCGGCGGGGATTTCCAGATCAGGCGGACGGAGTCGAGGCGGACGCGGGCGGCGCCGATCGCCTTGGCGAGGTCGGCGCGGCGGGTTTCGAGGGCGGCGATCTCTTCCGGCCGGACGTGGTCGTTGAGTTCGGCGAGGTCCTGGAGGCGGGCGATCTCGGCGGTGAGCTCGCGCTGCATCGCGTCGCGGGCGTCGCGGACGATGGCGTGGCTGAGTCCGGCGCCGAGGTCGCGGACTTTCTCCAGCATCGCGGGCAGCACCTTGCGCTTCACGGTTTCGTTTTTGAGCAGGGTGACCGAGTCGCTGCGGCGGAGCGTGGCGGCGGCGAGGGCGGGTTCGGCGGTCAGGTCGTTGCCCTGATGGTCGACGGCGAGGCGGACCGGCGTTTGCGGCAGGAAGCGTTCGACGTGCAGCCATGCGGGGGCGACGGTTTCGACGACGACCCAGGCTTCGAGGAACAGGCGCTTTTCGCCGGCGGAGTCCCACAAGCCGAAGGTGGCGTTGCCGGCCTCGGTGCCGAGCATCAGGTCGAGCGCGCCGCGGACCATCGGGTGGTCCCAGGTGAGGAAGATCTCTTGCTCGCGTTCGAGCGCGCGCTGGCGGTTGAACGTGACGGTGACGCCTTCGTCGGGCAGGCCGGGGATGGCGTCGGACTTCACGTTGCCGGGGAGCAGGAAATAGCGGCGGTCGCCGAGTTCCTCGACATGCAGACCGCTGGAATCGAACAGCCGGATGACAAAGTTCTCGAACTCCGAGTCCTGATCCCAGGCCTGGATTTGGCTGACCAGTTCGGCCGAGCGGGCGGGTTGGTGCGAGCTGCGTTCGAGCAGTCGGTCCTGGCCGCGGGCGAGGCGGGCGGTGATCTCGGCGCGCGTTTCCTGGGTGCGGGCGAGAAGTTTTTTCACCGCGGCGGCCTTGCCACCGTCGAGCACGGCGGCGAGTTCGTCGCTCACCGCGCGCTGGATTTCCGCCGCGCCGGGGACGGTGTGGCGGAAGGCGTCGAGGCCTTCGTCGAACCAGCGGACGAGGGCTTCCTCCACGCCGGCGAGGTGCGGGACGTGGATCTGGATCGTGCCGCGTTGGCCGATGCGGTCGAGGCGGCCGATCCGTTGTTCGAGCAGGTCGGCCTGCTCCGGCAGGTCGAACAGGACGAGGTGGCGGGCGAACTGGAAATTGCGGCCTTCGCTGCCGATCTCCGAGCAGACGAGGAAGCGCGCGCCTTCTTCTTCGGCGAAGAACGCCGCGTTGCGGTCGCGCTGGATCAGCGTGAGGTCCTCGTGGAACAGCGCGCCGGTGAAGCCGGTGGCGTCGCGCACGGTTTCGAGGATTTGTTCGGCGAGTTCCTTCGTCTTCGCGATGACGAGCACCTTTTCGTCGTCGGCGAGCTCCTTGAGCAGCTTGCCGAGCCACTTTGTTTTCGCGGCGAAGGCGTCCTTGCCCTTGAGTTTCACGAGCCGGGGCTCGCGGCCGGGGAATCCGCCGAGGCGGGCGCGGGTGTTGCGGAACATCACGCGGCCGACGCCGAAGCCGTCGAGCAGTCCGTCGATCAACGTTTCGCGCGCGCCGTCCGCGCCGCGGCGCAGGTTGTCGAGCGCCTCCTCCAGCGGTTTGCGACCGGCGACGAGCCGGCCGACGTCCGGGTTTTCGCCGGCGGCGAGCGCTTCCACGGCATCGGCGACTTCCTCATAGCGCGCGCTTTCCTCGAGATAACGGTCGAGGCTCGGATAACGCTCGGGATCGAGCAAACGGAGGCGGGCGAAGTGGCCTTCCGGGCCGAGTTGCTGCGGCGTCGCGGTGAGCAGCAGCAGGCTGTCGGTTTCCGCGGCGAGGGCGCGGACCATTTCGTAGGCCGGGCTCGATTCGCCCGGCGACCACGCGAGGTGGTGGGCTTCGTCGACGACGAGCACGTCCCAACCGGCTTCGCGGGCCTGGGCGGCGCGGCGTTCGTCATTGGCCAGGAATTCGACCGACGCGAGGATCCACTGGCGGTCGAGGAACGGATTCGCCTCGGGGTCGTTCGCCTCGGCTTCCTCGCAGCGGGTTTCGTCGAACAGGTCGAAGGAAAGCTGGAACCGGCGCAGCAGCTCGACGAACCACTGGTGGACGAGCGGCTCGGGCACCAGCACCAGCGCGCGTTCGGCGCGGCCGGTGAGGATCAGGCGGTGCAGGATCAGGCAGGCCTCGATGGTCTTGCCGAGGCCCACCTCGTCGGC
>Ga0070664_100000055_pt1 | contig 69107 bp, 57 predicted proteins | sample KBSC73metaG_FD_65863 | JGI IMG/M metagenome (GOLD analysis project Ga0070664, IMG submission 65863) | Corn rhizosphere microbial communities from Kellogg Biological Station, Michigan, USA - KBS C7-3 metaG | ecosystem: Host-associated > Plants > Roots > Rhizosphere > Soil ... | reverse complement strand
GAGCTCGTGGTAATGCGTCGCGAAGATCGTCTTGGGTCGCGCCCGCGGATTCGACGCGAGGTGCTCGGCGACAGCCCACGCGAGGCTCAGGCCATCGAACGTGGACGTGCCACGGCCAATCTCGTCAAGGATGACCAGGCTTCGCGACGTTGCGCTGTGCAGGATGTTCGCCGTTTCCTGCATTTCCACCATGAACGTCGACTGGCCACGGGCGATGTTGTCGGAGGCGCCGACTCGCGCGAACAGTCGATCGACGATCGGCAGCTTGGCCGTCCTCGCCGGGACGAACGAGCCGGCCTGTGCCAGCAGGCAGAGCAGTGCCGTCTGCCGAAGATACGTCGACTTGCCGCCCATGTTCGGCCCCGTCAGGATGACGAGCTGATGTCCCGTACCATCGAGGGTGACGTCGTTCGGCACAAAGGCATCGGCGGCAAACCGCTCGACCACGGCGTGCCGGACATCCGTGGCAACGAGCTCGTCACCCCCATGCATCAGCGGCTTCGTGTAGTTTCGAATCGCGGCGGTCTCAGCCAGCGCGCCGAGCGCGTCGAACGTGGCGAGACATCGCGCGGTGTCCTGCACTCGCGGCGCCTCGCCCGCGACCTGCCGCCGCAGTTTTTCGAAGATCTCCACCTCGCGCTCGATGATGCGTTCGTCGGCGCCAAGCACTTTTTCTTCGTAGGCCTTCAGATCCGGTGTGATGAACCGCTCGCCACCGGCAATCGTCTGCTTGCGATGATAGTCGGACGGCACGTTCGCCAGATTCGACCGCGAGACCTCGATGTAGTAGCCGAACACGCGGTTGAAGCGGATTTTCAGCGAGCCGATGCCGGTGCGCGCGCGCTCGGCATCCTCCATCTCGGCGATCCGCTGCTTTCCAGACCGGCTGATGCCGCGAAGATCATCGAGCTCCGGATCGACGCCGTCGCGGACGACGCTGCCATCGCGGGCATTGACCGGCGGCTCGTCGAGAAGCGTGCGATCGAGATCGTCGCGCAGGTCCGCGAGATCGTCGAGTTCGGCGGCGAGGCTGCGGATGAGCGGCGCCTGAAATGGTTCCAGCAGCATACGGACGCGCGGAATCGCCGACACCGATTGCCGCAACGAGACGAGATCGCGCGGTCCGGCCGTGCCCAGAGCGGCGCGGGCTACGAGCCGCTCGATATCGTGAACCGTCTTCAGCGTTTCGCGGATCTTCGCGCGTTCGGTACTCCGAAACGCAAACTCTTCGACCGCGTCGAGTCGATCCTGGATCCGCTCGAGCGCCAGCAGAGGCCGCAGCAGCCAGGTGCGCAGCAGGCGTCCGCCCATCGCGGTGAGCGTTCGATCGATCTCCTGCAACAGCGACCCGTTCCGGCCGCCATCAGAGGCTTCGATGACCTCGAGGTTCCTGAGCGTGGTCGGATCGATGACCATCGAGTCGGCGCCGGTCCGAAAGGTCAGGTCGCGGACGTGCGAGAGTTCGGCCTTCTGCGTTTCGCGGAGGTAGTGCACGAGCGCGCCGGCCGCGCACGTCGCCGCGGAACGATCTTCCAGGCCAAAGCCGACGAGCGACTGCGCTCGCATCTGCGCCAGCACCGCGGCGCGGGCGGCCTCGAGCTCGAAGGTCCAGCCGTCGCCGACCGTCACGCGGGTTTCCAGGCGCAGCTCATTCACCAGGGCAACGACGTCATCGACACCGGCCGGGGCGAGGATTTCCCGGGGCCTGAGAACGGCGAGCTCGTCGGCAAGAGCATGCCGCGCATCGGGTCCCAGGTATTCGGTCGTCGTGAACTCACCGGTTGAAAGATCGAGCAGAGCGACGCCGTACCCGGATGCCCCGGACACTGGGGCGATACCCATCAGGAACGCCGGCTCACGCGCATCCAGGTAGCCCGCATCGGTCAGCGTTCCAGGGGATACGACGCGGACGACTTCGCGGCGAACCAGGCCCTTCGTCTTTCGCGGATCTTCCATCTGCTCGCAGACGGCGACGCGGAAGCCCTTCTTGACGAGACGGGCAATGTAGCCGTCGCCGGCATGATGCGGGACGCCGCACATCGGAATCGCTCCGCCGCTTGAATCCTTCGATCGCGACGTCAGCGTCAGCTCGAGGGCGCGCGCGGCCGTCAGCGCGTCCTCGTAGAACATCTCGTAGAAATCTCCCATGCGGAAGAACACGATGGCATCGCGGAACTGGCGCTTTGCCTCGAAGTACTGACGCATCGCCGGGGTCGCGCCGGCTGGTTCAGAAGACACGGGAGGGGAGGCCATTTCGGGGAGCGTCTGGCCGAAAGTATAACATTGAGGTTTCGCAGGTTCTGCTGGGTTCTAGGAGTTCTACCGGGTTCTACAAGGTTCGTTCTCGAGGTCGCCACCGTGATTATTCTTGCGCTCGACACGACGACGAAAGACGGCAGCATCGCCGTCCTCGATCGCGGCGTCGTCCGGGTCGAACGCGTGGGAGACGGCGCGGTCACACATGGTCAGCGGCTGCCAGGCGAAATTGCCGCCGCGCTATCCGCCGCGGGCGTCGGCGTCGGCGATGTTGATCTTCTCGCTGTCGCCTCCGGCCCTGGATCCTTCACCGGCCTTCGAATCGGCATCGCCACCATCCAGGGCCTGGCAATGGCGCAGGATCGACGGGTGGTCCCGGTGTCCGCCCTCGAAGCACTCGCGCGGGGTGTGGTGAGTCCTCACAATATGGTGGCGTCCTGGATGGACGCGCAGCGCGGGGAAGTGTTTGCCGCGCTCTACGCCGCTGACGGAAGGGATCTTCTGATTCCGGCGATGTCCGCCCCGCCTGCCGCCGTGCTGAAGGCGTGGTCGGAACGCGCCGACGTGTCGCAGCTCACGTTCATTGGTGACGGCGCGCTGCATCACGCCGACACGATCAGGCGCGATGCCGGCAGTGACGCGCGTGTGCTGGCACCTCCACCTCTCGCCGGCCTCATTGGACAGATTGCCGCCGAGGATCCGGCGCGCGCAGTGCTGCCGCACGCGATCGTGCCCATCTACGTCCGGAAATCGGACGCCGAACTCGCCCGCGCCCGACGCACCGTCACGCCTTGATTCCCGATGAACGACGGCTTCGAGTACTCGATCACACGCCTGTCTGAAGACGACGACCTGGACGAAGTCGTCGCGCTCGAAGCGGCGTCGTTTACCAATCCGTGGTCTCGCGACATCCTGACTCGCGAACTCCGCAATCGGGATGTCGTCCGCGTGTATGTACTTCGGAATGCCGCCGGCGAACTGCTTGCGTTCTGCGGCTGCTGGTTCATCACCGACGAACTGCACATCAACACGCTGGCCGTCGACAGCGAATCTCGACGCCGCGGCCACGCCACGCGCTTGCTGCGCTTCGTGCTTGCCGAAGCGGCGGCGGCGGGTGCCCGGGACGCCACCCTGGAAGTTCGACGCTCGAACGACGCGGCCCTGAAGTTGTACGAGCGTTTTGGCTTCGAAGTGAAGGGAGTCCGGCCCAATTACTACACGCAGCCGGTCGAGGACGCCCTGATTCTGTGGAACCGGAAACTCGGCTTTTTGGATTCAAATCCGGAACCTTGAAGCGGTACGGGGCTTGTGATAGGTTGGCGATATATGACTGTTCAGGAATAACCTCTTCCCGAGGAGGCGGAAATGCCGAACGACTTCGAAGAGCTGAAGCGTCAATTGTTGCAGAGCGACGACGAGTACCGCCAGTTAGCGAGCCGTCATCACGACCTCGACGAAAAGATACACAATCTCACCGATCGCCCCTACCTGACGCAGCCAGAACAGCTCGAAGAAGTCCGATTGAAGAAGGTCAAGCTCCAAGTGAAGGATCAGATGGAAAACATCCTTCGTCGTCATCGGATGGACGGCGGTCCGGCGCACGCGGCGCACCGCTGATACGCGTCTCCTGAAGGCGCGTTGCTCGCTGTTCACTGAGGGGCCAGCAACCGGTCGCACTCGGATACGCCGGCCGATTCCTGGCCCTCGTGACTTTCTGCCCGCTTCCGGGCATCATCGATCTCCAATGAAAATCGATCGTGCGGGTTTCCCGTTCATCGCGGCCGCGGTCGTCCCGGCACTGCTCCTCGCGTCGCTGCGACGGTATGCGCTGGCCGCTCCGTTCGCCGCGCTCGGCGGCTTCATGGCATTTTTCTTCCGCGATCCGGAGCGGCAGGTACCCCAGGCCTCCGGCCTCGTCGTCGCGCCCGCCGACGGGCGTGTCATGTACGCCGGTCCGAGCGATAGCCGATGGTCGCCCCCCGGCGCGTGGAAGCAGATTACGATTTTTCTGTCGCCGCTCGACGTCCACATGAATCGGACGCCAGTGGACGGACAGGTCACGCGGGTTGAGTACCGGGCCGGAAAGTTTCTCCCGGCGTACAAGGAGGCCGCGAATGACAACGAACTCAACGAAGTCTGGCTCGATCATGGCGGTCGGACGATCGTATTCCGCCAGGTGGTCGGGATTCTGGCGCGCCGGATTGTCTGCCGCGTGAAGGAGGGGCAGGTGCTCGAACGCGGTGAGCGCATCGGGCTCATGAAATTCGGATCGCGGATGGACGTGTTCCTGCCAACCGACGCGACGCTGGTGGTTTCGGCCGGCGACCGCGCCGTGGGAGGAGAAACCGTGCTCGCCATGCTCGAGAACGACCGTGCTCGATAACCAACCGTTGCTGCGCCGACGCCGGGAAGATCGGCCGCACCGGTTTCGGCGCGGCGTGTTTCTGCTTCCCTCGCTCTTTACTGTTGCGAACCTGTTCTGCGGCTATGCCTGCGTCGTGTATTCGACGCGGTCCGACTTCGATACCGCCGCCCTGTTCATCGGCATCGCGATGGTGCTCGACACGCTCGATGGCTTTTTTGCGAGGCTGACTCATTCCTCTTCGGCATTCGGCGTCGAACTCGATTCGCTCGCCGACGTCGTCTCGTTCGGCCTCGCACCGGCGATTCTCGCGTTCACCTGGGGGCTCTGGCCGCTGGAGCGCTTCGGATGGGCCGCGGGTTTTCTGTATGTCACGGCCGCGGCCATGCGCCTGGCACGCTTCAACGTTCAGAGCAGCACCACGACCGCTTCGACCGACAAGCGGTACTTCGTCGGTATGCCGAGTCCCGCCGCCGCGTCCGTAATCGCGTCGACCGTGTATCTGTACCCGTATGGCCTGCAGGAGCGCGAAGCCGCGCTGCCTGCGCTCGCAATGGTGCTCGTTCCGGCCTTCCTCATGGTGAGCACGATCCGCTTTCGCAGCGTGAAGGCGATCGACGTCGGATGGCGGCGGTCGTATTTCGCGCTCTTCCTCGGGGCCGTCGCGCTCGCCCTCGTCGCCTCACATCCCCGGCTCGCGCTCGTCGGTCTTTCGTACACCTACACGGCCACGGCTCTGGTTGTGTGGGGATACACGCGGCTCCGCCGTCGGCCAGCGGAGCACGCCGCTGAGGATGGACGCATTCCGGAGTCGAGCGAGCATCCGTATTAATCGCTGATCACTGATCACTGATCCTTAATCCCTGGTCCTTGAATCACTAATCCGCGAATCCCTGGATCCACGAATCCTGGAACTTTTAGTCCTCGTCGAGCGATGTCAATCGCACGGTTCGACGACTTGGAGGATTACAGAATTAGGGATTCGACGATTCGGGATCCGAGCCTCGGGGATTCAAGGATCGGGGATTCAAGGATCAGTGATCAGTGATGAGGGATTAAGTGGCCACGGGCAGCCGCACGATCACGGTAGTGCCGCGCCCTTTGCCGCTGTCGACCTCGATCTGCCCGCCGTTCAACTCGATGTTCCGTTTCGCGATCGGCAACCCCAAACCGGTGCCGGTGGTCTTGGTCGAGAAGTACGGCTCGAAGACGCGACCCAAAGCCTCGTCGTCCATGCCGACGCCCGTGTCGTCCACTCGAAGCACCACGAAGTGATGCTCGGTGGAGGCGGCGACGGTCAACGTTCCGCTACCGGGCATTGCATGAAGCGCGTTCTCGACGACGTTCGCGAGGCTTCGGGCGACGAGCGTGCGATCGACGAATACGGGTGGCAGCGGCGGGGCAACGTTATTGCGGATCTCGATGCGGCCGGCCAACCCTGTCCGATAGGGATCGATCACGTCAGCAACGAGCTCGGGCACATCGACCGCGGCGGGCTTCGCGATCGGTGACGACGCGAAGCTCGAGAACTCAGCCGAGATCTGTCGCAACAACTTGACCTGACCCAGGATCGAGTTGACGCACTCGTCGAGCACCGGGCTCAGCGGCTGGCCGCGGTCGGCATGAACACGACGCAAGTGTTCAGCCGACAGCTGGATTGGCGTGAGCGGGTTCTTGATTTCGTGCGCGACCTGACGCGCCATTTCCGCCCACGCCTCGAGCCGATGCGTCCGTTCGAGCTGCGTCCGCTGTGCCTTGAGTTCCGCCGCCATGCTGTTGAACGAATCGACCAGCCGACGCAGCTCGTCCATCGACCGCACCGCGATCTGCGCATCGAAGTCTCCGCGGGCGATACGTCGTGTCGCCCTGGTGAGCCGGCTGATCGGATCGGCGATGCGTTCAGCCATCGAGAGGCCAATTGCTGCGCCAAGGAGGATGAACATCAGCGACGCCAGGTGAACACCGCGATCGAGATCATCGATCTCGCGATCGATGTCGCGCTGCCGGGTGGCAAGCGGGATCGTCAGGATGACTCTCTTGTCACCCGCCTGCACCGGCGCGGCGGCAATGGTGTAGGGGACCGTGCCGATCCGATCCTCGCCGACAAAGTTCGGCAGCCGCTGCAGTTCAATCGCTCGATAGACGGCATCCGGCGTTCGCGTGGCGAGCAAGCCGGACGCAAACAGGTCGCGCTGACTCGTCGCCTTGAGCTTCGGCCCGTCGAAAATGTTGACGTCCTGATCAATCACCTGACTGATCCAGATCATCACGTCGTCGCTGGCCGGCTCGAATCCTTCCGTGCTCTTGGTCAGCGCATTCGACTGCTCGATGACGCGCTGGGCGACGGCGGCAGTCCTGGCTGCTTCGAGCGCGACGTCCGCCGTGAGCAGGTTGGCAAAGTACCAGCGGATCGCGACCGCGAGGATCAGGACCGGGATGATGGCGGCAAGCACGAAGGCCAGGAACAGCTTTCGATAGAAGCTGGCCCGAATCTCCCGGAGCAGCGCTCGGCCGAGCCGCGGTCGAGCGCGCGCAATACGCGTGAACACGCCGATGCCGGTCAGCACGAACACGTAGAACATGCCCGACAGGGTTGTCAGCTCGGCAAGATGGACTAGATGATCGAAGGGGGTCAGGATCCGGTAGCCGATCGCGTAAATGAAGACGCGATCGTTGGAGAAGTAGACCCGATAGTGACCATCGTTGGTGGAAATCGTCGTCCAGAACGGCTGGCGTGCTGAATCGTAGATTCTGGAGAACAGCTCGTCACCGATCGACCAGGCCGCGTGCGGCGAGTTGTAGACGGGGGAGAGACTCCACCCGAAGATTGCAACCTCAACCTCGCTGCCGGTCGTGCCCTCGCGTGGGGCGCCGCCCTGCACGGGCCGGAATACCTCGAAGTACGGATTCCGCGAGGTGATGAATGGTAACGTGCGGTAGTCGAAGACCAGCAGATGCACCACGATCGTGCCGATCGGCCGCGGCGGCTGCCCTGGTTCACCGGGCGCGCAGATTCGCTTCGCCGCGTGCAGGAGGCGCCTCTCTTCAGCCCCAAACGGCGCGGCTTCGCCGAACGTGTCCCACTCGCACGGCTTCGCGGCTTCGATCTGCGGGGCTTTGGCCGTGCCTGAGTACTCGGGCAGATACAACGCAAAGCGGCTCGCGAGTCCGCCGTCCGCGTTGTACAGCTCAACCGCCGATGTGAGGCGTTCTCGGGCGAGAACCGTTCGGCTCCAGACCAGATACGCACGCGGATCGTACCCGCTTGCAGTTCCATCCGACGAGACCGAGGCGCCACCGCTCACGAGCGTCGGCAGAACTTCGTCGATCTCCGCACGCGCCTCGCTGAGCCGCTCCTGGAGTGTTTGCGAGTAACGCTGCGCCTGCACGGCATACTGCGACGCAATCAGCGTGCGCATCGCGCCTTCGGCGAAATAGTCGACCGACGGATACAGCAGCAGTGCGGGCACCAGAAAGACGACGAACAGCGCGAGGATCCGTGCGGCGACAGTGGTGTGCCGGTACCACACCACGACGCGAGCTGCGGAAAGCGCGGCCACGGCGCACGCGATCGCGGACAGTACGATGCCCAGCGACGGAAGCGTCCACTCCTGAAACCTGGCAACCACGGCGACGGCAACCGACGGAGCCGTCCACAGCAGCAAAAGCCGGAGCCGCAAACGCCGTGACGGTGCCATGCGCCAGGTGCTCAGCGCCGCGGTCAGAATCAGCGTGCACGTCCACAGCACGGCCGCGTGCGTGGCGAGGATTCCGGTGAGCAGCGCCAGCCGCGTCGCATTCCACGGATGCAGCGAAAAATGCCGCAGATCCACGGTCGCGGGGTCGACCACCCGCGGCAACAGGCGTGCGAAGGCGACAAGGACGATCGCCACGACGACGCCACCGAGCAGCTGTCGCGCGAGAAAGCTTGTCAGGAACCCATCCATCGTCCGGCGCCGCGCCCGGAGCGCGATCCGCAACCGGAGAACAGGACCCGCCACCAGGGCGACGGCGGTCGCGATCGTCAACCCTCCGCCGAGGAGCAGCGCACCGGCCGGCGGCCACCGACCGAGCCCGATGAACATCGCCACCGCTGCTATCGCCGCCGCGATCGCCAGAAGGGCGAGTGCAGAGGCAGTGGTACGGAGGAAACCCACGGCGGTCGTCGCAGACATGCGCCGATCGAGGATCGGTCCGATGAGGAGGAGGCACGTCATCGCCGCGATGGTGAGGGCACTGGCGAGGACCTGTTGCCGCCACACACGCCGGGCGTTGTCGAGATCGGCCGGCGCCATCGCCACTTCGAGGAGCGGCTCGCCACCGGGGGCGTGCAGCAGGAATGTGTTGTCGCGCGGCCGGTCGCCGGCTCCTTCGACTCTCGTCCGCAACGAGGCCGGTCCGAGCGGCGTCTCCAGCACATAGCCGCTGTCGGGAATCGTCGCGGTCGCGGGGGCCGGGAGCAGCACGTGCTCTACGGCGACCGATCCGACGCGACGGTGATCGGCCCCGAGGATCGGCAGGATGTGAACGAGCCGCAGGCCGAGTGCCGAAGGCGCCACGAAGAAGGCGGAGGGACCAGTCAGGCGGTCCTGATTCGGCGCGTCGGCCGGGCGACCGACCCACGCGAGCGCCACGCCAGTTTTGTCGTAGACCGTAACGGCGACGGTGTCGGGAACGGTACCTGCCTCGGCGAGCCGCCTGTCGACCAGCTCGAACAGCTCGCGCGCGGCGTCCGGCGCGCCGGAGATGGCTTGCGCGGCGGCCGGATCCATGGCGACCCCGACGGCGACTCGCGTCAGCACCGTCGTCATGCGGTCGAAGCTCCGCCGCACCTGCTGTTCAGCGTGCGAGGCAGCGGTGGCGGAGCTGGTTCCGAATCGCCACAGCTCGACGAGCGCTCCCGAAGCGACGGCGGCGAGCGCCAGCGCCAGGCCGCCCGCGAGCAGCCGACGCGAGGTCGCGCGAGGGTCACGCAGCGGCACTAATTACTCCGAGGGGCTTTGCCCCTCGGACTCCCGTACACGTTCGCTCGCGGGGGCCCGCCGGCCCCACTCCGCTCACGTGGGCTCACTCGCGCCCTCGTTCGCCTGCGTCCTGGCACGGCCGGGAAACCCGTTCTAACGATGAGGACACTGAAGCAGCAGGATACCGCAAAGGGTACAATCAATTAGGTTGATGCCACACCCGCCCGCCCTGAAGGCTTCGCTGAAGCGCGGCGCCTTTGTCGCTGCCGCCAACTGGCCGCTCATTGCCGTACAGTTCATCGCCGAAGGCACACAACAGCTGCTCCTGGCGGTGCCGGTTGTCGGCGGCATCGTGCTGGTCGTGCTTCTGCTGGGCGCTGACGTCGAAGACGTCATGGCCGGGGATCTGAAATCGAGCATCGGGAGCGTTGTCAGCGCGCTAGGCGCCAACCACGTCGCGCTCGGGTTGTTTGCCGCATCGTTTCTGGTGGTCCTCTTCGGCGCGTCCATCCTGACGTTCGTCGTCAAGGCTGGAACGGTCGCGATCCTCGCCGAGGCGGAAACTCAAGCCGGCCCCATCGAACGACCGCCGCTCCGCCTGACGGTGTTGCGCCGTGCAAATATGACGAACATCGAGCCGTTTTTGGCCGGGTGCCGCAGACTGGCGGCCCGCTATATCAAACTGGGCATGTGCCTGCTGATTGTGTATGGCGTCACCGCGGCGGCGGTTCTGGCATTCGTGGTCAGCGGCTACGGCTACTCTGGAAATTATGGAGCGCTGCTCGGGTGGACGTTCGCCGCGGTGCTCGCGACGAGCGCACTGGTCGTGTGGATCACGATCGTCAATTTCCTCTACCTTCTCACGCAGATGGCCATCGCCGTCGACGACGTCGGCGTGCGCGACGCGATGCGTCGGGTCGCGCGATTCATTCGCGCCAGCCTGCGCGAGGTCGTCGGGATTTTCGGCGTCGTGCTCCTGCTCGTCGCGATCACGACCGGCGCGTCGATCCTGGCGACGGCCGGACTCGGGTTGATCGCCGTCGTCCCGTTCGTCGGCCTCGCAATGGTGCCGCTGCAGTTGGCGGCGTGGCTGTTGCGGGGCGTCGCGTTCGAGTTCCTTGCGCTGACGGCGCTCGGCGCCTACCTGACTCAATACCGGTTCTACCTGCACAGTCTTGCGACGATGCGCGTCCCCGAGCCTGCGACAGACGTCACCGGTCCGCGCCTCGCATGACGAACTACGACGACTTCTTATCGCAGGCTGCGCTCGGCATGCAGGAATCCGCGATCCGGCGGATGGGAACCATCCTCGCGCAGAACCGCGACCTCATCTCGTTTGCGCCTGGCTATCCCGCTCCTGAAACGTTTCCCTGGAAGGATCTGTCGGAGATCGCGCGAGAGCTGCTCAATGGTTCTCACGGCAGCGCGTTGCAGTACGGCGCGACCCGCGGTTTCCGTCCACTGCTGGAAATGATTGCCGGCATCATGCAGGCTCGCGGCGTCAGCTCCGCAATCGAGCGCCTGCTGGTCACGACGGGTTCACAGCAGGGCCTGGATCTGGTTGCGCGCGTGCTGCTCGATCCCGGCGACGTGGCGCTCGTCGAGCTGCCCTCGTATACCGGCGCGATCACCGCGTTCCGCAACGTGCGCGGGCAGATGGAAGGTGTCCCGCAAGAGGCAGATGGCATCGATCTTCATGCGCTGGACTCGATTCATCAGCGTCTGGTCCAGAGCGGGAAGCGGGTGCGCTTCGTCTACGTGACGCCGAATTTCCAGAATCCGACGGGTCTTTTGATGGGCCTGCCCAAGCGTCAGCAGCTTCTCGAGTGGGCTGCATCCCGCAATGTGCTCATCGTCGAAGACGATCCCTATTGTGAGCTGTATTTCGAAGACTCGGCGACGGCAGCGGACGTACGGCCGATGAAGGCGGACGACCGTGAGGGGCGGGTCATTTATCTGAGCAGCTTTTCCAAGACGCTCGCTCCCGGCTTCCGCGTGGCGTGGATCGATGCGCCGGCACCGATCGCCGTCAAGCTGGAGATGGCCAAGCAGGCAGGCGACTTGTGCACCGGCGTGTTCGATCAGCGGATCGTTCACGAGTGCGGCCGGCGAGGGATTCTCGAACGCCAGCTGCCGATCCTCCGGAAGCACTACGGCGAAAAGCGAGACGTGATGGTCGAGGCGTTCCGGCGCGAATCGGACATTCGGCTCACCTGGCCCGAGCCTCGGGGCGGTTTCTTTCTCTGGGCGACGCTGCCGGATGCAATAGACGCAGACCAGCTGATCGAGCGCGCCGTGCAGCATGGCGTGGTCTACGTCGCAGGGAGCGCCTTCTTCGTCAACCAGCGAGGCGGCAGTCAGATTCGCCTGTCATTCTCCGCGCCGACGCCTGATCAGATACGCGAAGGCGTTCGACGTCTGGCCGACGCTATTCGCGAGGAGTTTCGGCAGCGGGAGCAGGCGGCCCCGTCAGCACGAGCCTCCACTGGCTCTTGAGGCTACCGGTGAGTGCCGCCATCACGGCGGCATTGCCGGATCGCGCGAATGCGGGCGGCATGGCGAGCGAATCTTCGAGCGTGATGTTTCCCGCCGGCTGTCCGGTGGCGACGTCGAAGCTACGCAGTTCGGCGGCGCTGCCGGACACAATCACCACGGAATCGGTCAGCTCCGGACCTGTGGTCGGCCGAAACGGAAGGGCGGGGTGCCAGAGCAACTCGCCGTTGCTGCGCCGATAGGCGCGGACGGTGTTATCCATCGCCGTCACGTAGATCCGTTTCTCGTCGGCAGCGGGCCGGCCCCGGACGAGCGCCCCGAAGAGAAATCGCCACTCGCGTTGGCCATCGCCCGCGCGAAAACAGTAGAGATGCTTGTCGCCGGATCGAACGTACACGCGCTCTGGAAGCGCGAGCACTTCGCTCAACGGACCGGTGAGGCGACGCACCCATCTGTCGGCGCCGGTCTGAAGATCCAGAGCCAGCAGCCGCCCGTCGTCGAGCGGAACGTAGAGGTTGTTGGCCTCAATACTCGGAATCACGTGCTGCGTACCGACTTCACGGCTCCAGACCTTCGTGCCATCAGACGCGCGGTACGCGGTGAGCGCTTTTTCGGTCGAAGCGATGACCCAGCCAGCATGCGCCACTGGCGGAATGGTGATGTTTCCCGCGGGCGCGAGCCACGCCTCTAATCCATCCGCCGCGTTCAATGCGTGAATGGCCTCGCCAGCTGCCACGAAGACACGCTCGCCGTCCGCCGCGACCGGGAATTCCGAGCGCAGATCGACCTTCCAGGCGGTCGTCCCGTCAGTGATGCGATGGGCTTGTACCGCTCCCGACTCCAAAACGACAAAGACCTTGTCGCCATCGATGACGGGAGGAGCCGCAGGGTTTGCAGAAATTGGAACGCTCCATCGAACCGCCGAAGGCAACAGGTGCACTGCGGTGCTGGATGGCGGCACTGCGGTGCTGGACGGCGGCACGGTGGTGCTGGAAGGCGGCACGAGCTGCGCGATCAGGAGAAGAAGAGTGGTGCGAAGGGCAGGCACGTCTTATAATAATGTGCCTGACCTATCTTGACGCGTCAGCGGCACTTCTTGCATCCGTCGGGCATCTTGAGTGATCGCGAATGAGATTGTCTCATCGTCCGATCGGTACCCGTCACGCCCAGTGAATCATCAGACTCTTGTCGTTCTCGACTTCGGATCGCAGTTCACTCAGCTGATCGCGCGTCGCCTGCGTGAGTTGTCGGTCTACTCGGAGATTCTTCCGTTCGATACGCCGCTCGCCGAGATCAAGCGGCGTCACCCAGCAGGCATCGTCCTGTCCGGCGGCCCGAAGAGTGTCGGCGAGACCGGTGCGCCGCACTGCGAGCCGGGCGTCTACGAGGCCGGCGTCCCGGTCCTCGGCATCTGCTACGGCATGCAGCTCATGACGCACGCACTCGGCGGGGAAGTTGCGCCGGCGCCGCATCGCGAGTTCGGGCTCGCGACCATCGACATTCACCCGGGCGCGCCGCTGTTTGACTCGGTTCCGTCGAACCTTCGCGTGTGGGCGAGCCACGGGGATTTCGTCAAGACGGCGCCGCCGGGCTTCCAGGTGACGGCGACCAGCGCGAATGCCCCGGTCGCCGCGATGGTCGCGGAAGAACGTCGGCTCTACGCACTCCTGTTTCACCCCGAGGTTGCGCACACCGATCACGGTCTCGACATCCTGCGCAATTTCGCGTACGACGTCTGCGGATGCGCCGGCGACTGGACGATGTCGTCGTTCGTGCAGGAGGCGACGGAGACCATCCGCCGTCAGGTCGGCCAGGGACGCGTCGTCTGCGGGCTGAGCGGCGGAGTGGATTCCACCGTGGCCGCCCTCCTCATCCACCGAGCGATCGGCGATCGCCTCACGTGCATTTTCGTCGACAACGGCGTGATGCGGCAGGATGAAGCCGCGCAAATCCGCAGGCGCTTCGAGCGGCTGAAACTGCCGCTCATCTTCGCCGACGCGTCGTCGCTCTTTCTGGATCGGCTCGCCGGGGTGACCGACCCGGAACAGAAACGCAAGATCATCGGCGCAGCGTTCATCGATGTGTTCGAGTCCGAGGCACAAAAGCTCGGATCGTTTGATTTCCTCGGTCAGGGAACGCTCTATCCGGACGTCATTGAAAGCGTGTCGGTGATCGGGCCGTCGCACGTGATCAAGAGCCACCACAATGTCGGCGGGCTTCCGGAACGGATGCGATTCAAGCTCGTCGAACCGTTGCGGCAGTTGTTCAAGGACGAAGTGCGGCTGGTCGGCAAGGAACTCGGGTTGGAAGACGAGTTCGTGTGGCGCCAGCCATTCCCGGGACCGGGGCTCGCGGTTCGGATTCTCGGCGAGGTCACGCCGTCGCGGCTGACGCTCGTCCGCCGTGCGGATCACATCATTGCCGAAGAAGTGAAGCGCGCCGGCTGGTACCGGCGACTCTGGCAGTCGTTCGCCGTGCTGCTGCCGGTCCAGAGCGTCGGCGTGATGGGAGACGCGCGGACCTACGAGTACACGATCGCGATTCGCGCGGTCGAGAGCAAGGACGGGATGACGGCCGACTGGGCTCGGCTGCCGCACGACCTGCTGGCAACGATCTCGTCGCGGATCGTCAACGAGGTCAAGGGCATCAACCGGGTCGTCTACGACATCAGCTCGAAGCCACCGTCGACGATAGAGTGGGAATAGGAATGCAGATTTCGGATTGATGGTTGCTGATTTGATCGACTGTCGATTGCCGATTGAGATTGACGATTGTGGATTTGGCACCGGCGCTCAATCCGCAATCGGCAATCTCATTCGTCAATCGGCAATCGACCAGATCGGCAATCATCAGTCCGCAATCCGCGATCGACTATGAGCGACTTCGTCCACCTTCATCTCCACTCCGAGTACTCGTTGCTCGACGGCGCCTGCCGGATCGAGGAACTGCTGGATCGGGCGGCGGAGCTGAAGATGCCGGCGGTGGCGATTACCGAGCACGGGAACATGTTCTCGTCGGTCGTCTTTCACGACCAGGCGCGGAAGCGCGGGCTGAATCCGATTCTCGGCTGCGAGGTCTACGTCGCGCCTGGCGATCGGAGGACGAAAAGCGGCACGCCGGGGGAAACGGCGAACCACCTGGTGCTGCTCGCCGAGAATCTGACGGGGTACCACAACCTCATCAAGCTCGTCTCATCGGGGTATACCGAGGGGTTCTACTACAAGCCGAGGATCGACAAGGACCTGCTGGCGCAGCACTCGTCCGGGCTCATTGGTCTCAGCAGCTGCCTGAAGGGCGAGGTCGCGACCGGCATTCGCACCGAGCAGCAGCAGAAGGCGATGGCGGCGGCAGCCGCGTATCGCGACATTCTGGGCCGCGACCATTTCTTCCTCGAGATGCAATATCAGGGGATTGACGAGCAGCGGATCGTCAATGTCGGCCTCCAGCCCATCGCCAGGGATCTCGGTCTCTCGCTCGTCGCGACCAACGACGTCCATTACCTGCAGAACTCGGATTTCAAGCCGCATGACGTGCTGCTGTGCATCGGCACCGGCAAGTCCGTCAACGACGCCGAGCGTCTGCGGTACCACGGCGATCAGTTCTACCTGAAGACCGCCGAGGAAATGGCGGTGGTCTTCAAGGATTTTCCGGATGCGCTCGCCAATACGGTCCGCATTGCGCAACGCTGCAACGTCGACCTGTCGGGGACGACCAACCACCTGCCCAACTTCGATGTCCCGGCGGGCTTCACCCTGGACGACTACTTCGAGCACGTCGTGCGCGACGGCTTCGCGCACCGGCTGCCACGGCTCAAAGAGCTGGCCGCCGCCGGCGCTCTGAACAAAACGATCGACGAATACGAGCGGCGCCTCACCTACGAAATCGAGATGATCAAGAAGATGAAGTACCCCGGGTACTTCCTGATCACCTGGGACTTCATCCGTTACGCGCGTGAGCAGGGGATTCCCGTCGGGCCGGGACGCGGCTCCGCCGCCGGCAGCTTCGTCGCGTATTGCCTGCGGATCACCGACGTCGATCCGATCGCCTACGACCTGATCTTCGAGCGCTTCCTCAATCCCGAGCGCGTCTCGCTGCCGGATATCGACATCGACTTCTGCGAGCGTCGGCGCGGCGAGGTCATCGATTACGTCACGCGCAAGTACGGACGGGAGAACGTCGCCCAGATCATCACCTTCGGCACCATGAAAGCCCGCGCCGTCGTCCGCGACGTCGCGCGCGTCATGGACATTCCGTATGCCGACGCCGATCGCGTCGCTAAAGCCATTCCGCCCGCGCTGGACATGACGCTGGAGCGAGCGCTCGAGGAGAACCCCGTCCTCAAGGAGATGGAGCAGAAGGACGATCGCGTCAAGGAGCTCCTCGCCGTGGCGCGGCGTCTCGAAGGCATGACGAGGCATGCGTCGGTCCACGCCGCCGGCGTCGTCATCGCCCCACGCCCGTTGACCGAATTCGTCCCCCTGTACAAGAGTCAAAAGGACGAAATCGTCACGCAGTGGGCGATGAAGGAGGTCGAGCGGATGGGCCTCCTGAAGATGGACTTCCTCGGGTTGAGCACGCTGACGCTCATCCGCGATGCGCTCGACGAGATCAAGCGGACCGAGGGCGTCGACCTCGACATCGACGCCATTCCGCTCAACGACGCGAAGACCTTCCAGCTGTTCTGCGACGGCCAGACGTATGGCGTCTTCCAGTTTGAAAGCTCCGGCATGCGGGAGCTGCTGCGAAAGGCCAAACCCGAACGGCTCGATGATCTGATCGCCTTGAACGCGCTCTATCGGCCGGGCCCGCTGAAGAGCGGAATGGTCGACGACTACATCTCGCGCAAGCAGGGGAAGACGGAGGTCAAGTACGAACTGAATCAGCTGGCGCCGATCCTTCAGGATACGTACGGCGTGATCGCCTATCAGGAGCAGGTCATGCGCATCGCGGCGGTGTTGGCCGGCTTCACGATGGGCCAATCCGACGTCCTGCGCAAGGCCATGGGCAAGAAAGATCCCAAGGTCATGGCGAAGCAGCGCGAAGCGTTCGTCACGGGAGCGACCAGGAACGGGGTCAGCGAGAAGAAAGCGACGAAGATCTTCGACTTGATGGAGTTCTTCGCCGGCTACGGCTTCAACAAGTCCCACTCGACGACCTACGCGTGGGTCGCCTACCAGACGGCTTACCTCAAGGCCAATTACCCGGCGCACTTCATGGCCGCACTGCTGACGATTGAGGCAGCGAACACCGACAAGCTGGCGATGTACCTCGGTGAATGCCGCGAGCTTGGCGTCACCATCCTGCCGCCCGACATCAACTCGAGTGACATGACGTTCACGGTCGTGAACGGCGCCGTTCGTTTCGGGTTGTGCGCCGTCAAGAACGTCGGCGAAGGGGCGATCCAATCGATGCTGGGTGTGCGGGGTCAGCTGGGGCGGGTGGATTCGCTGTACAACCTGTGCGAGCACTCGGACCTGCGGCTGGTCAACAAACGAGTGCTCGAGAGCCTGGTCAAGGCCGGCGCGCTCGACTCGGTCGGCCCTGACGCCGCCACCACCGTGGCGGCGCGACGCGCGCGGCTCTTTGCCGCCGTCGACAGGGCCATCGAGAACGGCGGCAGGCATCAGCGGGATCGTGAGAAGGGTCAGTCGCAACTCTTTGGCGGCGCCGATGACGATGGTTCGACGCTCGTCGTCCTGCTACCCGACGTGCCGCCATGGACCGAGATCCAGCAACTCGCGGGAGAGAAAGAAGCCCTCGGCCTGTACATGAGCGGCCACCCGCTTGATCGGTTCAACGACGAGTTGAAGGCGTTCGGGGCCCGCCGCGTTGCCGACCTGACCGCTTCGGAAGCCGACATCTGGGTTGGCGGCATCGTGTCAGGCTTGCGCCCGCTGAAGACCCGAAAGGGCGACCGCATGGCGGTCTTCATGCTGGACGATGTGGGCGGCAACGTGGAAGTCGTGGTCTTCCCGGAAACCTTTTCGAAGTTCGGCTCGCTGGTCGAGAGCGACGCCATGCTGCTCGTTCGCGGCAAGCTCGAAAAAGACGACGAGTCGGCGCGCATCGTATCAACCGAGCTGATGCCGATCGCGACGCTCAAGGAAAAGACGACGAAGGAGGTCGTCATTCACCTGAGTCAGGCGTCGCAGGCGCGGACGACGTTCGAGGCGCTGGCGGAACTGTTGTCGCGGCACCGCGGTGACCGCAGAGTGTCGCTGGAACTGGACGTCAGCGGACCACCACCGATGCGCGTCCGCGCCGACGTCGCGCAGCGCGTCCGTCCATCCGACAAACTCGTCGCGGAAGTGGAGCAGATTTGCGGAATGGGAACGGTCGAACTCCGATGAGCATTCAGCATTCAGCGTTCGGCATTCAGCATTTCTCAATGGCCTCCCATGCCTGACTTGCTTGAATTCGAGGAACCCATCGGCGTGCTGCTGAAGGAAATCGAGGCCCTCAGCCTGATGCCGCGGACGGCCGATCGCGAGCGATCGATCGAGACGCTGCGCCGGCGCGCCGACGAGATCCGGGCGGAGCTTTACGCCAACCTGACGCCGTGGCAGCGGGTTCTCGTGGCGCGGCATCCCAACCGGCCAAACACCCTCGACTATGTCGAGCGCCTGTTCACCGGGTGGGACGAGCTCCATGGCGATCGCCGGTTTGCCGACGATCATGCCATCGTCTGCGGCTTTGCCGATTACCGCGGGCAGCCGGTTGCGGTCATCGGGCATCAGAAGGGCGGGGACACCAAGCAGAAGATCTATCGGAACTTCGGTTACGCGCGCCCGGAGGGATATCGGAAGGCGCTTCGCGTCATGGAGCTGGCGCACAAGTTCAGCCGGCCGATCGTCGTCTTCATCGACACGCCTGCCGCCTATCCGGGCGTTGAATCGGAAGAGCGCGGCGTCGCCGAGGCGATCGCGTTCAACCTCCGCGAAATGACGATGCTCGAGGTGCCGATCGTCGTGCTCGTGTGCGGCGAGGGAGGTAGCGGCGGCGCGCTTGGAATCGCGATCGGCGATCGCGTTTTCATGCAGGAGTTCTCGGTCTATAGCGTGATTCCGCCCGAGGGGTGTGCGGCGATTCTCTGGCGAGACGCGAATCGCAAGATCGAGGCCGCCGCGGCCTTGAAGATCACGGCGCCCGACATGCTCGCGCTCGGGTTGATCGACGCCATCGTGCCCGAACCGACGGGAGGCGCCCACAACGATCCCGACGCCGCGACCGCGCTGGTCGATCAGGCATTATCGAGCGCGCTCGCCGACGTCTCGGTCCTGCCAGTGGAGGCCAGGCTGACCGCGCGCTACGAGAAGTTCCGCCGGATGGGCGACGATCGCACCGCCTTCATCGACGAAAACGCGTTGCCGTTCGACGAACGGCCGAAGGCCTGAATAACGGTGAAGTCTCTCCTCTGGCACCACCTCCCGTGCAACGATGATCAGGCGGCAGCCCTGGCGACAGCGCTTGGTGTCCACCCCGTCATCGCGCGGTTGCTGTGCCTCCGCGGACTTACCGATATCGACGACGCGACCCGGTTCCTGAATCCGTCGCTGAGTCAGCTGCACGATCCGTTCAAGCTGGCCGACATGGATCGGGCGGTCGATCGGCTCGAGCGGGCGCTGGCCCAACGTGAGCGCATCGCCATCCACGGCGACTACGACGTCGACGGCATTACTTCGACCGTCATTCTCCGGCGCGCGCTCGAAATGCTCGGCGGTGACGTCGTGCACTTCATTCCCGAGCGGCTTCGCGACGGCTACGGTCTTCAGAGCGCGGCCATCGAGCGGCTTCATGCCGAGCGCGTCGCCCTGGTGGTGTCGGTGGATTGCGGCATCCGCAGCACGGAAGCGGCCACGCGGGCGCGCGAACTCGGCGTCGATCTCATCGTCACCGATCACCACGAGCCCGACGGCACGCTGCCCCCGGCGCTGGCGGTGATCAACCCGAAACGTCCGGATTGCACCTATCCGGACAAACATCTCGCCGGCGTCGGCGTGGCGCTGAAGCTGGTTCAGGCGCTGTGTCAGCGGGCCGGCAAGGACAAGTGGCTGCCGGCGTTCGTCAAGGTCGCTTCAATCGGCACGCTGGCAGACGTCGTTCCGCTGGTGGGCGAGAACCGCGTCATCGCTCGGCTTGGCCTGTCCTCACTCAGCCGCGGACCGCACACGATCGGGCTGCGGTCGCTGCTCGACGCGTCGGGCCTGAGCGGAAAGACGATCGATAGCTACCAGGTCGCGTTCATGCTGGCTCCGCGCGTCAACGCCGCCGGACGCATGAGCACGCCGGACATTGCCACGCGGTTGCTCCTCGCCACCGACGAAGCCATGGGCGACGAAGCTCGCGCGCTCGCCCAGCAGCTCAACGACGAAAACCTCCGTCGCCAGCAGGAAGAGGCGGACCTGGTCGGGCAAGCGAAGAAGGCGATCGAAAGCGACCCTGCCGTCGGCGCCCACAACGTCCTCGTCGTCGGCGGTGATGGCTGGCACCGCGGGGTGATTGGCATCGCGGCGTCGAAACTGGTCGACATGTTTCACAAGCCTGCGATCGTCCTGTCGGTCGACGGGGAAGTGGCCCATGGTTCTTGCCGCAGCATTCCCGACTTCGACATGCTGGCGGCGCTCGAGCATTGTTCGGACGTGTTCATCAAGTTCGGCGGCCACAAGCAGGCTGCGGGACTCACGATGGAGGCTGCGCGCCTTCCGGAGTTCCGCGCGAGAATCAACTCGTACGCCGATCAGGTGCTCGAGCCCGACCAGCTTCGGCCGCGTTTGCGAATCGACGGTCCTCTGAGTCTCAAGTCAATCACGCCCGATTTGATGCGCGATCTGGACACGATGGGCCCCTTCGGCATGGCGAACCCTCGCCCGGTATTTCACGCCACCGGCGTCGAGATTGTGGACGGACCCCACTCGTTGAAAGAACGGCATCTTCGAATGACATTCAGTCAGCACGGCCGGCGATTCCGCGCCATCGCCTGGCGCGCCGCCGAGCGCGCGGACTTCCTCAATCAGAACCGCGCCGGCGTCAACCTCGCGTTCTCGCTCGAAAAGAACGAGTTCCAGGGAGAAACGTATCTGGAACTCAGCGTCGCCGACATCAAAGGCATGAGCGACGCAGAGTGAAAGTTGCCAGTTCCAGTCTCCAGTTCCCAGTTTCAGTGCAGCCGGTGGTTGGCTCACACGTCGTGAATCGCAGCGTGGGTCAAACTGGAAACTGGCTACTGGCAACTGGTAATTTCAAGTAGATGGTTTGGCAGAAACGTGCCCGTTTCGCGATAGCGCTCTTCGTCGTCATTTTCGTGGCGGTCGTGGTCGTCGCCCTGCGCCATCGGAAGGCAGCGGCGCCGACGGCCGCGCTCCCTGAACGGCGGGACAAGGACTGCATTCTCGAGAACACCACCGGCGGCCATGTCGAGGATACCAAGGACGGCAAGATTGTCTTCGCCATGAAGTTTGGCGCGCAGTGCACTTACCAGGATGGCCGCGCCAAGCTCGGCAACGGCGTCGAGATCACCTTTAACAAGAACGGCAAGCCGTACACGGTGAACAGTCGCGAAGCGGACATTGTCCAGTCGAACAACGAACTCAAAAGCGCTCATTTCGTCCACTCCGTCAAGCTGACGAGCGAGGCGACAGAAGTCACGACCGAGGATGCGACCTACAGCCAGGCGGAGAGCCTGTTGAAGATTCCAGGAGCGGTCGCGTTCAAGCGTGGCCGCATGCAAGGCACCGGCGTCGGCGCCACCTACGACTTCAACCGTGAAGTGCTGTGGCTGCAGGCAAAACCACACGTGACGGTGGCGCCAGACGAGAAGGGACAAGGGGCGATCGACGCGACGGCCGAAGCGATTGGGATGGCGCGTGCGGATCACTATCTGAAGCTGATGCGAACAGCGCACATCCGCGGGGAAGGCCGCGACATCGACGCCGACGAGATCACGATTAATCTCACTGAAGATGATCAGCGCGTCCAGCAGCTGCAGCTGCGCGGCAACAGCCGTATCGTTGGGAGCGGAGACAGCAGCGGTCCGCAGTCCATGTCGGCTCGCGACATCGATCTGACTTACGGCGACGACGGTCGAACGCTGCAGCAGTCGCGGTTGGTCGAGAACGCTGTCGTCCAATTGCCAGGGGAAGGAACAGGGCAGGGGAAACGGATCGCCGGCAAGACCATCGATCTCGCTATGTCGCCGGACGGCAAGACCGTGACCAGCCTGAACGCGTCCGAGAATGTTCAGGTCGATCTGCCGCCCGACGGCGATGCGCCGGCGAAACGCATCCGCTCGGCCACGCTCACGGCGGCTGGCGCGCCGGGATCGGGACTGCAGAACGCCACGTTCGGCGGCAACGTCGAGTATCGCGAGAATCGCGCCGCGCAGGGCAACCTGCCGGCCGTCGATCGTCAGGCGCATGCCGTCACACTGATTGTGGCGACCAAACCGGGGTTCGGAGCGATCCAGCTGGCGGATTTTCGGGGCAACGTGCACTTCACCGACGGCCCGCAGGTCGTCGCCGATGCGACGCACGCGCTGTATCACGTCGATCGCGACCAAATCGACCTCTCACCGTCGTCCGACCCCGGCCCTCCATCGCCGCGCGTGAGCGATGGACGGGTCACCGTGGAAGCGCGAACGATTGAGTTTTCGCTGGGGTCCCGCAAGCTGAAGGCCGAAACCAAGATCAGAAGCTCGATGCTGCCGCAGAACGGGGGTCAGACGGGGGTCAAACCGGGGTCAGACCGGGGTCAGACCCCGAAGCCGGCGACATCAGCTCAGAGTGATTCCCAAACACACGTCCCCGCGCTCCTGAAACAGGACCAGCCTGTGACGGTCACATCCAACCGTCTCGATTACGATGGCAGCGAGGGTCACGCCGTCTATATCGGAAATTCCAGGCTCTGGCAGGGTGACACGAAGATCAACGGCGACACGATTGTGGTCGACGACAAGACGGGGAACCTCGAAGCAAGGACCAAGGTGCATACCGAGATGATGCTGGACGAGGTCGATCAGAAAACCGGCGCGCGCAAGTCAACGAAATCCACCGGCGAGTCCGACGCGTTCGTATACGACGACGCCAAGCGGCTGGCGACATATACGACCAACGCACACCTCATCAGTCCCGAGGGAAACATCACCGCTGAAAAGCTGGAACTCTTCCTCGCCAAGGACAGCAACGAGCTGGAACGCGCCGAGGGGTACGGCAGCAACGGCGCGGTCATCGTCAAAGAGAGCAACCGAATCGCGACCGGGGCGCGGCTCACATATCTCGCCAAGGACGAGACCTACCACATCACCGGAACGCCCGTTGAGGTCGTCGAGATCGCGCCGAACGACTGCAAGAAGTCGCTTGGGGCAGTCCTGACATTCCAGCGCGGCGTGGACGCGGTCGACATGAAGGGGAACGCGCTCATCAGAATGGAGTCAGCGCCTATCGCGTGTCCGGCGGAGACTCGTTAATCCGCATGGCCACGCTGCACACGAGCGACCTGACAAAAAGCTACAGCGGCCGCACCGTCGTAAAGGGTGTCAACCTGGACATCTCGTCAGGCGAGGTGGTCGGGCTGCTCGGACCGAACGGGGCGGGGAAGACCACCACGTTTTCAATGGTGGTTGGGCTGACCGCGCCTGATACGGGGCGAGTTCTGCTCGACGGCGCTGACGTGACCGACGATCCCATGTATGTCCGGGCCCGGAAGGGCATCGGGTATCTGCCTCAAGAGGCGTCCATCTTCCGAGGACTGACCGTCGAGGACAACATCACAGCCATCCTGGAAACGCTTTCCCTCGACGCGGCGAGTCGCCGCACTCGGCGGGCGGAGCTCCTGGCCGAGTTGGGGCTGACGCCGCTTTCGAAGTCGCCGGCCTACACGCTCTCGGGCGGCGAGCGTCGACGCGTTGAAATCACGCGGGCGCTGGTCATCTCGCCGAAGTTCATGCTTCTGGACGAGCCGTTTGCCGGAATCGACCCCATCGCCGTCACCGACATTCAGAAAATCATCTTCCACCTGAAGGAACGGGGAATTGGGGTGCTGATCACAGACCACAACGTGCGGGAAACACTGAGGATCACGGATCGCGCGTATATCGTGCATGATGGGGTCATTTTCCGTAGCGGAACCCCCGACAGCCTGGCAGCCGACGAGGAGGTCAAACGGATTTACCTCGGCTCGGAGTTCCGATTGGACTAAGATTGGTAGGGACGGATACGGCCAACCCGACTCATGGCGATTCAGCAGAAACTCCACACCAAGCTCGTTCAAAAGCTCATCCTGACTCCGTCGCTGCAACAGGCGATCAAGCTGTTGCCGATGTCGACTCTGGAGCTTGCGGACCTGCTGAACCAGGAAATGGTCGAGAACCCGCTGCTCGAGGAGGTCCCGACCGAGGAGCTCCAGCCGGCCGAACAACAGCAGCAGCAGGAGAAGCCAGCCGATCAGCAACCCGCCGATAAGGGGGATTCCTGGGACGACGCGGACTACGAATACTTCTTCGGCGATTACCTGGACGACGGGTATCGCTCGCGGACGCCGTCGGAAGTCAAGGAACTGCCGCCGATTGAAAACACGCTCTCGACGGCGGCGTCTCTTGCTGACCATCTCGAGTGGCAGCTCTCTCTCCAGACAGACGACGAACGACTCAAGCGAATCGGCCACGCCATCGTCGGCAACCTCGACGACGATGGGTATCTGGTGGCCTCCGTAGAAGAGATCGCAGCGATGGGGGAATGGCCGGTGGCCGACGTCGAGCGTGCGCTCCAGCACGTGCAGACGTTTGACCCGATTGGCGTCGCCGCCCGCGATTTGCAGGAATGCCTGTGGCTCCAGATTCGCCATCTCGGTCTGGAAGGCACGCCGACCGAAAAGATCGTCACCGAGCATCTGCGGCTGCTGCAGAACCACCAGGTTCCGGAGATCGCCCGCAAGCTCGGCATCTCGCTCGACGATCTCAAGGAGCACGTCGAGATCATCCGCAATCTCGACCCCAAGCCGGGCAGCCGGTTCAACCCGTCGCAGTCGCAGTACGTGATTCCCGACGTGTATGTCGTCAAGGTCGAGGATCAGTACGTCGCAGCCTTGAACGAGGAAGGGTTGCCTCAGCTGCGGATCAGTCCGGTATATCGACGATTGCTCGACAAGACCGGCGCCGGCGGCGGCGAGCAGAACGACGAAACCCGGGCCTACGTGAAAGACAAGTTCCGCTCGGCACTCTGGCTGATCAAGTCGGTCGATCAGCGGCAGAAGACCATTCACAAGGTTGCGACCAGCATCATCAATTTCCAGCGGGAGTTCCTGGATCACGGCATCGAGTATCTCCGTCCGCTCGTGCTGCGCGATGTGGCGAACGACATCGGCATGCACGAATCAACCGTGAGCCGGGTCGTCAATAACAAGTACATGCACACGCCGCAGGGCGTGTTCGAACTGAAATACTTTTTCCACAGCGGAATCAGCAGCTCGTTCGGCGAAAGCGTGTCGTCGGTGACGATCAAGCAGCGCATCCGCAAGATCATCGAGAACGAGGATCCGCGGAAGCCGTTGAGCGATTCGAAGATCGTCAGCATCCTCCAGAAGGAGGGACTGATGCTCGCGCGGCGAACGATCGCGAAATACCGCGAAGAGCTGAAGATTCCAACGTCGAATCAGCGGAAAGTTCTTTTCTGAGGAGTTACCAGTTGCCAGTTCCCAGTAGCCAGTCAGACTGGAAACTGGATACCGGGAACTGGAAACTTCACTTCCTATGCGACTCGATATTACCGGCCGGCACGTGGAGATCACCGCTCCCGTGCGGCAGTTGATTACGAAGCGCCTGTCCCGTCTCGAGCGTCTGCTGAACGACGCGGCCGTCTCTGCCATCATCACGCTGAGCAAGGAGAAGTACCGGCTCCGCACGGAGATCGCCGTTCATACCAAGGGCGACCACGTGCTGCGAGGAAACGGCGAAGGCAATGCGTGGGCGATTTCGATCCGGCAGGCGACGACGAAGATCGAACAGCAGGCGCAGACGCTAAAAGGCAAGTGGGACGGCCGCAAACGGAAGGCGACGCCACGTGTGGTCCAGCAGGCGCCGAGCGACATCGTTCCGGTTCCGCGCATCGTCCGGAATACCCGCTATGCGATCAAGCCGATGTCGCTCGACGACGCGGCGCTGCGGGTCGATGGCGATGCCGAAGCGTTTGTCGTCTTCCGCAACGCCGAGACCAACGGCGTCAGCATCCTGTACCGGCGCAAGGACGGAAACCTCGGATTGATTGAGCCGGAGTAGCCTCTCGATTTCGGATGGTCGCCTGAGACGTGACCCACGCCGCCGCCATTCCCGCCACCCGAGCAGTGATCTCGTGCTGATTCAGCGAGGTTTGTCGAGATGACCGAACCCGCCGAGCCGCGCGCCGTCACCGTCGCGACCGTGCTGCGCGATGTCGCCGAGTCCCAGGCGCTCGATCTCGAGTTGCTGGCCGGCGCCAAGGGTCTTGACCGCCGAATCACGATTCCCCACACACAGAAGACTGGGCTTGCCCTGTCTGGCTTCGATTCGTACCTGCGTCCGGGGCGCGTGCTGGTGTTTGGCACCAGCGAAGTGCGATACCTCGAAACGTTGACGGGCGACGAACGGGCGATCGCACTGCGGCGGGTGTTCAGCCACGACTTGCCGTGCCTGCTGGTAACCGGGGCGGCGACGCCTCCGCCGGAAACGATTGCGGAGGCCGATCGCGCCGACGTGCCGCTGCTGCGCTCGCGCACTCCCACACCGGAGGCCATTTCACGGCTGTCGGCGCTGCTCGACTCGCATCTGGCCGCGCGCGGGATGGTCCACGGCGTCCTCATGGACATTCTCGGTCTTGGCGTGCTGGTCATCGGCGAGAGTGGGATCGGCAAGAGCGAGTGCGCTCTCGATCTCGTCGTCCGCGGCCATCGATTGGTTGCCGACGACGTGGTGGAGCTGCGATGCCGGGCGCAGTCGTTTCTGATCGGGACGTGCCCGGAACTGACCCGCAATCACATGGAAATCCGCGGCCTCGGATTGATCAACGTCCAGGATCTGTTTGGTGTCGCTTCGACCCGTTCGTCGAAGCGGGTCGAGCTGGTCGTGCAACTCGAACGCTGGGAGCACGGTCGCGAGTACGACCGGCTTGGACTGGATGACGCGTTCTACGAGACGCTTGGCGCCAGGATCCCGATGATCCGGATGCCGGTTGCGCCCGGACGAAACGTCGCCATTCTCGTCGAGGTCGCCGCTCGGAATCAGCTGCTCCGTGTTCGCGGTCATCATGCGGCACGGCGGCTGGTCAATCGCGTCCACGATCGGCTTGCCGGCCGGCTGCCCGACGTCGAAACGGGAGATGATCTCTGATGCGCGAGAAACGTCACGCGGCCCGGCGCGCCGCGCGCACCGCGGTGACCTCACGCTTCGTCGTGCTCACCGGCCTGTCGGGATCGGGAAAGTCACAGGCGATCCGGGCGCTGGAGGATCTCGGCTACTTCTGCGTCGACAATCTACCGGTCACGCTCCTGCCGATGCTCGCCGAGCTTACGCTCCGGGCTGGAACCGAAATCTCCCGCGCCGCCGTCGTCGTCGACGTGCGCGAGGGGAAGATGCTGAAGGAGTTTCCGCGCGTCTACAAAGCCCTCAAGAAGCGGAAGAACCTCAATCCCGCCTTGATCTTTCTGGAAGCGAGCGAGCCTGCGCTGGTTCGCCGGTTCAGCGAGACACGGCGTCCACACCCGCTCGCGCCCGATCGATCCGCGATCGAAGGGATCCACGAGGAACGCGAAGCGATGCGGGCGATACGGAAGCTGGCCGACCACGTCATCGACACGTCGGAGATGACCGTGCACGAGCTTCGTCACGTGTTCACCGGTGTGGCCGCTGGCGGCACTCCGGGGTCCCAGCTCGTCGTCACCATCCTGAGCTTCGGGTTCAAGCATGGGATCCCCGTCGATTCCGACTTGCTGTTCGACGTCAGGTTTCTTCCCAACCCACACTTTGTGCCGGCCCTGCGGCCATTCACCGGCCGGGATTCGGAGGTGGTGCGCTACCTGGATCGCTCGAGCTCGACGCACGAGTTCCTGGATCACACGCTGAATTTGCTGAAATTCCTGATTCCGCAGTACGCGCACGAAGGAAAAACGTATCTCACGATCGGAATCGGATGTACGGGCGGCCGACACCGGTCGGTGGCGATCGCGGAGGCGCTGAGGAAAGGCTTGGCGGGAATTCCGGGAGTACGGCTCAGGGTCAAGCACAGGGATATTGCTAATGAGTGAATTCACTTCGAGATCCGTTGTGCGTGATCCGGGATCCGGATCCCGGATCCCGAATCACGGATCCCGGGAACTGAAGCCGTGAAAATTGGCATCGTCGTCGTCACGCACGGCCAGCTGGCAACGGAACTCGTCAATTCGGCAGAGATGATCGTCGGCGACCTGCCGCACTTCGCGGCGGTGTCGATCGGCTGGCACGAGGACGTCGATCATGCGCGCGAAGCCATTGGCGCGGCGATCGCGCGGGTCGGTGGATCGGCTGGCGGCGGCGAGGACGGGCCGGCCGACGTGCTGGTGCTCACTGACATGTTCGGAGGAACGCCGGCGAATCTCGCGGTGACGTTCGTCAGCGAGCACGTCGAGGTCATTACCGGTGTGAATCTGCCAATGCTCATCAAGCTGGCGCGGCCGCAGAAGCCGGAGGATCTCGCGGCGCTCGCGCGCGACATGAGAGACCACGGACGGAATGCAATCTGGGTAGCGTCTGATCTGCTCAAGGGCGAGAAAACGTGACGCGCTCGACGGTCACGATACTCAATCCGCTGGGCCTGCACGCACGGGCGGCTGCCAGGTTCGTGCACGCGGCCAGCGCTTTTACCTGCCGCATCCGCGTCGGACGTGGAGGGCGGGAGGTCGACGGCAAGAGCATCATGGGACTTCTGTTGCTCGCCGCTTCCAGGGGAAGCGAAATCATCATCTCGGCGGACGGACCAGACGAGGAGGCGGCGGTGGCGGCGTTGTGCGCGCTGATTGAACGCGGCCTGGACGAAGCGCCATGCGTCTGAGCGGCCTCGGCGTCTCGCCAGGGATCGGCATCGGCAAAGCGCTGGTGCTGAAACGAGGCGCGCGCGATCTCCGGTTCAGTATTCCCGCGGCGAGAGTCGATCGGGAACTCGAACGGCTGGCCCGGGCGCGTCAGCGCTCACGCGAGCAGTTGCAGCAGATCAGGCAGCGTATTGCCACCTCGATCGGCGCCGAACACGCCTATCTCTTCGACGCCCAGCTGTTGATGCTGGACGATGCGATGTTGATCGATCGAGCGGCGGAGATCATCCGAACCGAGCGGTTGAATGCGGGATCGGCGCTCGAGCGCGCGCTCGGCGAGATCTCCGCGCTCTTCGACCAGGGTGAAGACGCCTACCTCCGCGAGCGCCAGGGAGACGTCAGCGACGTGGTCGGCCGTCTCTGCATGAACCTGCGCGCCGGTGGTGATGCGCTCGAAGCGTTCACCGACGTCGACGGTCCGCTCGTGCTCGTCGCCGACGAGTTGACTCCCTCCGTCATTGCGCAGCTCGACTGGCAGCGCTTTGCCGCGTTCGTCACCGACGCGGGCAGCTGGACCTACCACACGGCAATCCTCGCGCGTTCAATTCACGTTCCGGCGGTAGCCGGCCTGCGCAATGCGAGCGAGCTGATTGCGCCCGGCGCCGTTCTCGCAGTGGACGGGGCGACCGGCGAGGTCTTCGTCGATCCGGATCCGGCGACGCTCGAACACGTCCGGACGCGGCAGCAGCGGCGCGAGCAGTACGAACAGTCGCTCGAGGAATATCGTCGGCTGGCGCCGGTCACGGAGGATGGCGTTCAGATCCGCGTCGACGCAAACGTCGAGTCGCCAGACGATGCGGTGAGGGCGCGAGAGGCGGGAGCGGAAGGCGTCGGCCTGTTCCGCTCAGAGTTCCTGCTGGCGTGGGGCGGTCACGCGGCGTTGACGGAGGAGACACAGTTCAACGCCTACACGCGGCTCGTGGAAAGCATGGCTCCCGGCCGGGTGACGATCCGGACATTCGACGTCAGCGAGACGCAGCTGCCACTGGAGCAGCCGGGTGCAGAAGGCACCAGAGCGCCGCTCGGCCTTCGGGGCGTTCGCCTGAGCCTGGCCATGGACGACCTGTTTCAGGCGCAGCTCCGGGCGCTCTTGCGCGCCGCCGCGCACGGGCCGCTGCGAATCATGTTTCCCTTCGTCTCGGGCGTCGAGGAATTGCGCGCCGCGAGAGCGGCCGTAGTCCGTGCTGCCGAGGCGCTTCGTACGCGTGGAATCGCGGTGCCGCCGGTTCCGATCGGCGTAATGATCGAGGTGCCGTCCGCTGCCGTCACTGCCGACCTGCTGGCCGACCACGCCGACTTCTTCAGCATCGGCACCAACGATTTGATTCAATACTGCCTCGCGATTGATCGTACCGATGATCGCGTGTCGAATCTCTACGAGCCCTTGCACCCGGCCATCGTTCGGATGCTGCGGCTGGTGGCTCGGGCGGCTCGGCGGCGGAGCATTCCGGTATCGGTCTGCGGCGAGATGGCTGCGGATCCAATCATCCTCGCGCTCCTCGTCGGGCTGGGGCTGACGGAATTCAGCATGGCACCCACGGCAATCCCGCTGGCGAAGCAAGCGCTCCGTGGTTTGCGTGCAGGGGAAGCCACGACAGTCGCCGCGAGGGCTCTGCGCGCTCGCACGGCCGCGGAAGTCGAAAAGCTGCTCGCGGATTTCCTGTCGGCGAAAAGCCATGTGAAGAGTTGAAACGACGGCGGTAAAATTGCGGATTTCGGATTGGTGATTGCGGATTTTTAGATTGCGGATTGACGATTGAGATTGTCAATCGTAGATTTTAGATTGACGAGTGTGGATTTGGATTGACGAGTGTGTATTTTGGGATTGACGATGGATTGAGATCGGCGCCTCAATCCGCAAGCAGCCAATCTCAATCAACAATCTCAATCCGCAATCCACAATCCCACTCGACAATCCACAATCAGAAAATCGCCAGTCTGCATTCCGAAATCCGCAATCAGTCGCCTTGGAGTGATTAAGGAGCATATGTGTCCGATCAGATTGCACGAGTCGACAAACCGTGGGGCTATGAGCTGCACTGGGCCAAAACGGATCGCTATGTCGGAAAGGTGATTCACATCGACGCCGGCCACGCGCTGAGCCTGCAATATCACAATCAGAAAGACGAGACGATCTACCTCGCTTCAGGCCGCTTGCTGTTCGAGATCAAGGAAGGGGACGAACTGGTCAAGCGCGAGATGAAGCCGGGCGAGGCGGTTCACGTCATACCCAAGACCGTCCACCGCATGACCGCAATCACCGATTGCGACGTGTTCGAAGTCTCGACACCGGAACTCCACGACGTCGTCCGGTTGGAGGATCGGTACGGGCGTTCGACGTAGCCGCCACGTCAGCCGCACGAGTGTGCCGCAGAAAGTGCGTACCCACGCGACCATACTTCTTGATTGACCGCGAAAAACAACCCGTCACACAATGGCGGGACTCCTGGAACAATTGGTGAATTGGTGAATTGGTGAATTGGCGAATTGGCGAGTTGGTGAATTCGTGAGTTGCGCGACGCCGATGAAGTCGAAAGGACTTTCTCGATGGGCAGTGTGAATAAAGTGATTCTCGTGGGCAACCTTGGTCGCGATGCCGAACTGCGCTACACGCCTGGCGGCGCGCCGGTGGCGACCCTCAACCTGGCGACGACCGAAATGTGGAACGACAAGGCCGGCCAGCGTCAGGAGAAAACCGAGTGGCACCGCGTGGTGTTGTGGGGAAAAACCGCGGAAAGCCTGAACGAGTACCTGACGAAGGGTAAACAAATCTACGTCGAGGGGCGGCTCCAGACGAGGCAGTGGGACGACAAGGACGGCAACAAGCGGTACACGACCGAGATTCGTGGCGACCGCGTGGTGCTCCTTGGCGGCGGCGGTGGCGGTGGCGGCGCGCGTCAGCAGCCGCGCAGCGCGTCAGCTCCGGACGAGCACATGGGAGAGCCGGTCTCGGAACTGACGGACGACGATATTCCGTTCTGATTACTTCTTTTCCAGCCGCTGTTTCGCGAGGATGGCTTCGTAGGCTGTCGGATACTTCTGCACGACAGTCTCGAACGCCTTCCGCGCGAGGTCGGCCTGCTTCAGCTCCTGGTAGGTAATCCCCATCTTGTACCAGGCAATCGCCAGCACGTCGCTCTGCGGGTAGTTCGAGATCACTTTCTGATACGCATCGACCGCCTCGCGGTATTTGCCGGCTGCGTACAGCGCATTTCCAATATTCAACTGCGCATCGTCGGCCTTATCCGAACGCGGAAAGCTGGAGATGAACGCGTTGAATCCCTGGATCGCGATGTCGTACTGTCCACCCGTGTAATCGCTGTACGCGTTGTCGTACATCCGCTGAGGTGAAATCAACGGCGCGGATCCTGGCGGCGCCGTTGGCACCGCGCCAGTTGGAGGATTCGCCGCCGCCGGATCCCCGACCGGGGCCGCGCCGGGCTCCTGGGCAGGCGGCGTGAGCGCAGCAGCGGGGGAGGGAGCCGTCGCGACCGCCTGCCGAACCGCCTCGAGCTCCTGGGAAACTGTCGACAACCGTACGTTGGTATCGTCCGCCTTCTCGCGCAGCACGCGTACACCTTCGACCACGTTGTCGATCAGAAGCTTCTGATCGGCCAAGGCCTTTCGATTTGCGCCCGTCTGATCGTCGATTTTCGAGGTCACGACCTTCAGCGTTTCCGCAAGGCCGCCGACCATCTGCTGGAGTTGTTGTTGCTGCTCCTGCAGCATGCGGATCTCCGCCATCAGCTGCTGATGCGCCTTGTCTGCCGCCGCCGCTGGAGATGCGCCCGCCAGCACGACCATCAATACTGCACCAACTGCGAATGCACTTTCCTTCATCGTTCGTGCCTCAGTAGATCGTTCATTCGAAATCGAGAATCCGAGCCGCGAGCCGCGAGCCGCGAGCCGCGAGCCGCGAAAAAATTACTTACTCGTCACGACGAAATGCGCCCGCCGGTTCTTCGACCACGACGTTTCGTCGTGTCCCGGCTCGAACGGGAACTCTTTCCCGTAGCTCACCGTACGGAGACGATCGGCGGGAATGCCAAGCGACACGAGATAGTTGCGTGCGGCCAGCGCCCGCCGTTCTCCGAGCGCCAGATTGTATTCTGCCGTACCGCGCTCGTCGGAGTGCCCCTCGATCGTGACGATCCAGGTCGGATACTTCTTCATCAGCTCGGCGTCGTGCCCAAGCGCCTGCTGTCCGACTGCATCGATGACGTCCTCATCGTAGGCAAAGAACACCGGCTGGAACGGGGAGTTCTTGTTGAGGGTGTCGATGTCGGTCGAGGCCAGCGTGTCGGACGTGATCGGCTCAGCCGGCACGGGCACCGGTTCCTTGACCGGCTCGGGCGGCCCGGGCGTGCGGTTGGTCGAGGAACTGGGGGGTGGTGGAGGGGGAAGAGTCGGTCGCGCGACCGGCGGCTTCTTTTTCCCGCACGCGCCCACCATCATCAGCGCCACCATTGCTACCACCACAACGGTTCGTCTCTGCGTCATCGCTTCTGCCTTCTCCCTTTTCTTTCGAACTTTTGACTTTTCAACTTCTGACTTCTGACTTCTGACTTTTAACTTCCGCGAGCGGCCTATTGCGACCAGTTCGGATATCGATTCATGCCGGCACGCGTCACTTGCCGGAGGTTCTTGCCATCGCGATCGATGAGGAAGATCTGCTCCTTGCCTGCCCGCGTGGAGGTAAACGCGATGTGGCGTCCGTTCGGTGAAAACGCCGGGCTCTCGTTGCTGCCGATGCCGTCGGTAATGGTCTTCGACGTGCGACTCGCAAAGTCGAAGACCTTGATGTCGAAGCCTGCCCCATTTCGCGACGCGTACGCGATCTCATTGAACGGCGCCGGCGACCAGGTCGGGCGATCGCAGAACCCTTCGTTCGTGATGCGCTGGGGCTCCGATCCGTCGGCGTTCATAATCCAGATCTGCGGTGAACCGGTCCGATCCGACGTGAATGCGATCTGATTGCCCGTGGGTGACCAGGTCGGCGTGACGTCGATTGCCGGATGGTTGGTCAAGCGCCTCAGGTTTGTCCCGTCGCGATTGACGACGTAGATTTCGTTGTTGTGGTCGCGATTCGTCGTGAAGGCGAGCTGCGTACCATCGGGCGACCATGCCGGCAGAAAATTCTGCTTCTCCGACGAGCCGGCCGCTGGTTTGAAGGGAACTTTCCCTTCGTAGATGAACTGAATCAGGATGTCGGGGAAGTCGCTCCGGTATGACGTGTAGGCGATCGAGTTCCGATCGGGCGACCAGGCGGGCGTGATGTCGAGCGACCGCGAAACGGTCACCCGCGTCTGGTTCGCGCCGTCGTAGTCCGAAATGTAGATATTGGAAATCCCGCGGTCGATGACCGGCCCCTTCATCCGTTCGCCGTCTCGATCGGAGGTGAACGCGAGCTTCGTTCGCGCGACCCCGCGCAAGTTGCGCTGCTGTTGATGAATCTCGTCCGAGGCGGTGTGGGCGTAGAGACGGGGATTCTTGAGCGTGCCGCTGTATTCCTTCGCCAGCGCCGTGCGCCCGCTCGCCACTTCAATCAGGCGAACCTGCACGGCAACGCCCGATGCCGTCTTTCTTACGGTTCCGATGATCAACCCGTCGGCGCCGAGCTGCTTCCATTGATCGAGCGGCACCTGATCGATCGAGGTCGCGGGAGGAATCGTGCGGTAGGTGTCGCGGGAAATCAGATAGAACTCACGCTCGAAGTCGAGATCGTCCCACAGCACCTGGCTGATCGTCTTGGCGGCCGCGACCGTCTCCGCGTCATTCGTCAGCGCGATGAAGTCCGGCACCGCGTATTTGGGTGGCAGCCCGGGAGGTCCTGTGATCGAGATACTGACCTCGCCCTGCTGGCGTGGCGGCTCCTGTGAGCCCGCGGACGGCTGGGCGCCCTGGGCGAGCGTCAACGCAACCGACGCGGCGATCATGCTGGTGGTTAGTGTGCGCATAGATAATTAACGATGGTAATCAAAGTTGAGATGAACCGTCAGCGTGTTTTCCGTGAACTCGCGCGGCAAGGGTGGAAGCGCCCGTGTCTTCGCGAGCGCACGCTGCGATTCCAGATCCAGCAACGAGACGTTGCTGGACTTTTCGATCTCGATATCGGTCACGGTTCCATCTCGGCGGATGACGAACTTCACCTGAACCTGACCCGATGCTCCCTGGTTCGGATTCCAGTTCCGCTTGATGAGATCCGTCATCTGCGTCAAATAGGTTGGACAGCAGAAATTTGCGAAGTCGGTGGTCGCGGCCGTTCCTGTTGGGCCGCCACCTGACGGACGCGTCAACCCGCCAAACGGAATCGCCGCCGCGCCGGTTTCCGCACGCGCATCACCGGTCCTCACTTCCGCTCCGGTCGACGGCTTTCGCGCGGACGACTTGTCGACCGGCCGCTCCGTGCGCTTGGGCGGATTCTTCGGAGCCGGAGTTGCTTTGGGCTCTGGAGCCACCATCTCGGGAGCTTTCGGCGCCGGCGGAGTCACGGGTGCCGGCTTCGCCTCCGTCGCGACCTCCTGGACCGACCGGTTGGACATTTGCGTCATGCCACCAGCCTCGGGCCCATTTCCGCCGCTGATCGAGATCATCATCGGGATGACGTCGCTCGAGTGCGACGCTCTCCAGCTGGCTGGGACGAGAGCAATCGCGGCGACCAGGAGGGTATGCGCAAGAAGCGAGTAGAGCACCATGCGGTTGAGGCCGTCGGCCGCCCGCGATCGCTCGCTCAGAATGTCGCTGACTGATTCGTGCATGCGCTATCGTTCGATCGGCTTGGTCATCATGCCGACCTTTTCCACGCCGCCTTCTTTGAGCTTGTCCCACACCGTCGTCATTTCCTGGATGGTGACGACACCATCAGCACGAATGAAGACGGACTTGTCGTCGCGAGTCAGCAACGTCTGACGGACACGCTCGCCAAGAAAGGCAATCGGCACCTCATCCTTGTCGAGGTGCACGACTCGTTTCTTTCCGAAATCGGCCGGCACAGTCACGTAGACGGGCTGCGCTGACACAGGCGTCGCCCGTCGCGCCTGCGGCAGATTCACCTGGAGCCCCTGCTGCATCATCGGCGCGGTGACCATGAAGATGATGAGCAACACCAGCATCACGTCAACCAGTGGGACGACGTTGATCTCCGACAAGGTGGTCGTGACACGGGCCCCGCGCCCTCGTCGCGATCCGTTCGAGCCTGCAGTCTGATGGATCTTCGGCAATTGAATCCCTAATCACTGATCACTAATCGTGAATCGCTGATCCTCGAATCCCTGATCCTCGAATCGCTGATCCTCGAATCCTTGAATCGCAGCCTGTCCCGCCGAAGCGCGAAGCGGCAAAGGCGGACGAGCCGCGAACTAAGTAAAGTTCCTCTCACAGATGTTCAAAAACTCCAGCGAGAAATCATCCATGTCCGACGCGAAGTGCTTCACGCGCGTCGTGAAGTAGTTGTAGAAGTACACCGCAGGAATTGCGGCGAAGAGTCCCGCGGCGGTTGCGATGAGCGCCTCGGCGATCCCGGGCCCGACGATCGCCAGGCTGCTCGAGCCTTGCGCGCCGATTCGCTGGAACGAGCTCATGATCCCCCACACCGTTCCGAACAACCCGATGAACGGCGTGATGCTCGCCGTCGTCGCGAGGAACGTGAGACGATGTTCGAGTTTCGTCATCTCGACTGTCGTCGCGCGCAAGAGCGCGCGGTCGACTGCGTCCAGGCTCTTCAGAGTTGGACGAACGGCAGGCGCGACTGGCTTGGCCGGATCGGGATTTCCAGCGGTGCGGAGTTGCGAATTCAACTCCGTGTAGCCCGATTGAAACAAGCCGACGAGCGGGCTCGCCGACAACGTGCGACAGACGGCCTGGACTTCCGAAAACTTGCTGCTCTTGCGAAACACCTCGAGAAAGGCCGACGACTGTCGCGACGCGCGGCCCACCTGCAAGAACTTATAGAGAACAATTCCCCACGACACCGCCGAGAAGAGCAGCAGGATACTGAGAATCGCCTGCTGAATCGGACTGGCGTGAGTGACGAGGTAAATGATGTCGGTATTGATCTCGCCGGCCCCAGCCGCCGGCGCGCCGCCCTGCGCGTACAGCGCTAGGGCGTAGTATCCGGGCGTGCGCAAACATGCCTCCGCTACGTCGTGATGTCGCGCCGCTGGGACAGCGCAGGATTCCCGAAGAGTAACATGCGACCCATGCGCTGTCAAACATCTGATAAGATTGTACTTCGCGTCCATGCTGCGTTTCCTTTCCATCCGGAACCTGGCCGTCATCGACAAGCTCGAGATTGAGTTCGAACCGGGGCTGAACGTCCTGACCGGAGAGACGGGCGCAGGCAAATCAATCCTCGTCGGCGCCGTCGGCCTGCTCGTCGGCGGACGCGCCTCCGCCGAGCTGGTCAGAACCGGCGAAGAGTCGGCCGCGGTCGAGGCGATCTTCGAAACAGCCTCGGGCACGGAAGTACTCGTGAGGCGCGAGATCTCCACGCAGGGACGGAGCCGCGCCTCGATCGACGGCGCCCTTGCTACGAGCGCAACGCTCCGCGACGTCTGCGCACCACTCGTCGATCTGCACGGACAGCACGACCATCAACTGCTTCTCGATCCGTCGACCCACCTCGATCTGCTCGACGCGTTCGCCAACGTCGACGCGGAGCGATCGGCGGTCGCATCCGCGTTCACCGCGTTCCAGCAGATTCGATCGGAGCGTGAGCGGCTGTTAACGGGGGAGCGCGAGAAAGCCTCGCGGGCCGAATTCATTTCCTTCCAGCTAGCGGAGATCGATCGTGTCGCTCCAAAAGCGGGCGAGGACGACGAGCTTTCGTCCTCACGCACGGTCCTCGCGAACGCCGACAAGCTGCAGCGTTTGTGCGCGGACGCGTACGACACGCTTTATGAAGGAGACGAGGCCGTCCTGCCCGCACTCGGCGTCGTGTGGAAGAAGGTCGGCGAACTCGCGGCGCTCGACGGCCGATTCGGTCCCTATCTCGACGCGCGCGCGACCGTCAAACCGCAGCTCGAGGATCTCGCCTACTTCTTGCGATCGTACGCCGCCGCCATCGACGCATCTCCCGCCCGACTGCAGGAGGTAGAGGATCGCCTGGCGCAGCTCGAGCGCCTGAAGAAAAAGCACGGCCCGACGCTGGACGATGTGATGGCGAAAGGGGAGACGCTGCGTCGTGAGCTGCACGACATCGAGCACGCGACCGAACGCGCCGCCACACTCGATCGCGCCCTTGCGGCGGCAAAGGCTGACTACATCACGGCAGCTGCGACGCTGACGTCCAGACGCCAGGCGGCGGCGACCGAATTCGCGCGGCGGCTGGCAGCCTCGCTCAAAGACCTCGCGATGAATCGCACGCGCTGCGAGGTCAGGCTCAGCCCGTTCGAAAGCGAATCTCAGTGGTCGGACCGCGGGGTCGAAGCGGCAGAGTTCTACATCTCCCCGAATCCCGGAGAGGATCTCCGTCCCCTGGCGCGGATTGCGTCGGGTGGGGAACTGTCGCGGGTGATGCTGGCCCTCAAGACGCTGGCGTCCACCGATGACCCTGGCAAGACGCTGATCTTCGACGAGGTCGACGCCGGCATCGGAGGGGCCGTCGCCGACGTGGTCGGCGGTCAACTTCAGCGCCTGGGGTCTGCCTACCAGGTGCTGTGCATCACCCACCTGCCGCAGATTGCCGCCTACGGCAGCGCACACTACAGAATTGAGAAGACCGTCCGCGGGAGCCGGACGGTGACCGGCGTTGCGCGAGTGAACGGCGTCCAAAGGGAAGAGGAGCTCGCGCGTATGATCGGCGGCAGCGAGGTGTCACCCGCCGTCATTGCCAGCGCGAAGGAGATGCTCGCCTTCCGGCGAGGGAGAGAGCGGAGCACCGGTGGAGGCAAACGCAACTGACGCGGCTCCGCGCGACGAGCGTTGCAGCTTCTAAATCGTAAATTGGGCAGCGAAAGCGAAAGCGAAACAAAGACGAAAGCGAAACACTGCGAATGCCGCGACGATACCTGATCGAAACCTACGGCTGCCAGATGAACATCCACGACTCCGAACGGATGGCGGGGTTGCTCGAGCAGTCTGGCTACGAGGCGACCACAGAGGCCGCCGACGCCGACGTGATCGTGATCAACACCTGCAGCGTCCGAGAACGCGCTGAGGAGAAGCTGTTCACGAGGCTCGGCGAGATCCGGGTGATGTCGCAGGGGCAAGGCACGCGCCCCGTCGTGGCTGTGACGGGTTGCGTCGCCCAGCAGGAAGGATCGCAGATTCTTCAACGCTCGAAGTTCGTCGACGTCATTGTTGGTACGCAGAATCTGAAACGCCTGCCGATGCTCGTCACTGAGGCAATCGAACGCAAGCCGCTGCACCAGCACCAGGCCGCGCTTGCGCTTGATCCGGTCGACGACGTGTCGTTTCCCCTGGGGATCGCGCGACGGAGCGACCCGGTCAAGGCGTACGTGACGATCATCGAGGGCTGCAACGAGTTCTGTTCGTTTTGCGTGGTGCCGTACACGCGCGGGCACGAGAGGATGCGGCCGGTGAGCGACATCCTCGCCGACGCGCGTCACGCTGTCGCGACCGGGGCCAGGGAAGTGCAGCTGCTCGGACAAATCGTCAACCATTACCAGGCGCCCGACGATCCGCGCTGCGACTTCGCCGCGCTGCTCGAGCGGTTGAGCGCGATTGACGGACTGACGAGAATCCGTTTTGCCAGCCCGCACCCCCGGCACGTCACGCCGCGGATGATTCACGCGATGCGCGATCTGCCGACCGTCTGCCGCCATCTCCACCTGCCCGTTCAATCCGGGTCCACGCGAGTGCTGACGCTCATGCGGCGTCGACACACGCGCGAGCATTATCTGGAGCTGGTCGCGGCGCTGCGGGACGCCATGCCGGACATCGCGCTATCGACCGATATGATTGTCGGGTTCCCCGGCGAGCTCGACTCCGACTTCGAAGAGACGCTGTCGCTCGTCTCGTCGGTCCGCTACCACAGCATGTTCTCGTTCAAGTACTCGGAACGACCGAACACGCTGGCGTCGAAGCGGTTGCCCGACGATGTGCCGGAGGAGGAGAAGACGAGGCGGATCGTGGCGTTGCAGTCGCTGCAGAAGGACATCCAGGGGGAGATCTTCAGCCAGGCGGTTGGACGGACGTTCGAGGTGCTCGCCGACTCTCGAAGCGCACGGCGCGACTGGGAACTTTCCGGCCGCACGAGCGGGAACACCGTGGTGAACTTCGCAGGACAGCAGGGTTGGATCGGACGGATCGTCCCGGTACGGATCACCGGCGCCAATCCAAACAGCCTTCGCGGCGACGCGGTCATGCTTGACGCGGTCGGCTCAGAGGCTTACGTTTGAAACCAGGGTTCTACAGGGTTCTGCGGTTCTACTGGGTTCTACGAGGTTCGTTCGGTTCTGTGATTGCACTGGGAACTGGTAACTGGGAACTGGGAACTGAGTCATGCAGATAGAGATGACGATCAAGGGGCTGATGGTCGATCCGATCACGAACATGCCGATCATCATCCTGCGCGACAAGGCGGAGACGCGGGTGCTCCCGATCTGGGTTGGCGTGTTCGAGGCCAACGCCATCGCGCTGCAGATTGAGAACGTCACCACTCCGCGACCGATGACGCACGATCTACTGCGCAACGTCATCCACGATCTGAAAGCCGATATCCAGAAGATTGTCGTGTCGGATCTGAAAGACAACACGTTCTACGCGCTGATTTACCTGATCGTGAACGGGGAAGCGATGGCGATCGACGCCCGCCCGAGCGACGCGATCGCGCTGGCGCTCCGGGCGCGCGCACCGATTTACGTCGAGGACAGCGTCATCGACAACGCGAAGACCGTCGACTTCGCCCCCGAGAAGGGGGATTCCGAGCGGCTGCAGAAGTGGCTCGAAAGTCTCGATCCGGAAGAGATGGGCAAGTACAAGATGTAGCGCGGAGCGTTAGCGCCGCGTCACAGTCGCGCCCAGCCATCTGGCTCCGTCATGACGCGGCACTAAAGTGCCGCGCTCCGAGTGTCGGAGCGCACAAACTGTCCGCCCATAGCCCAGCGGACAGCCTCCACAACCAAAAACGCGCTGGGTCATGCGCCCTTTTGATTGACACCCCCGCACACGCTTCCTACAATGGCCGCACACTTCCTGCCATGACACACTTCGACAGCTGATGATCGTCGCGATTGCCAACCAGAAAGGTGGCGTGGGGAAGACCACGACCGCCATCAACCTGGCAGCCGCCCTTTCTCTTCGCGGGGCCAAAACCCTGCTCGTAGACCTCGACCCGCAGGCAAACAGCACGATGTCGTACATCGACGTCACGGCGATTACCCGCAGTGTGTACGACGCGATTGCCGAGCCGACGTGCACGTTTGCGGACGTCATCGTGCCGTCGACGCAGCCGAATCTCTGGGTCGCGCCGTCGCGGATCGCGCTCGCGAAGCTGGAATCGAAACTGGTTGGGGAGCTCGACGCGCATTTCCGCCTGAAAGACAGGCTCGAACCGATCCTGAGCGAGTATCCCAATATCGTCATCGACTGTCCGCCGACGCTGGGGCTGCTGACGGTCAATGCGCTCGTCGCCGCGACGCACCTGCTGATTCCGATTCAGTCGTCCTATTTCGCCCTCGAGGGCACGGACGACCTGCTGGAAACCATCGAGAAGGTCAGGGCGCGGGCGAACCCCGGACTTCGAATTCTCGGCGTCGTCATCACGATGCACGACCGGCGGACCGCGCTGGCGCGGGACATCCGGTCGCAAATTGACAAGGTTTTTGGAAACAAAGTGTTCAAGACGGTTATCACCAAGAGCGTCCGCCTGGAGGAAAGTCCGGCGTATAAGGAGTCGATTTTCTCGTTCGCGCCCGAGTCGACCGGCGCCGCCGAGTACTACCGCCTGTGCGAGGAGGTCATGGATCGTGCCTAAACGTGGTCTTCCGCAAACCGTGCGCATGCGGCACGACGAGCACTATGTCGAAGCGCTCACGAGTTCCGCCGGAGCCCCCATCGGCCGGATAGCCCCGATCGATCAGCTCGATCCGAATCCGAATCAGCCGCGCCAGGTCATGGGCGACCTTTCGGAATTGATGGCGTCGATCGCGGAAAAAGGAATCATCGAGCCGATCATCGTCCGCCAGCGCGGCAGCCGGTTTCAGATCATCGCAGGCGAGCGTCGGTACCAGGCGGCGGTCCAGGTGGGCATCCGGGAGATCCCGATTGTCATCCGCGAGGTCGACGACAACGAGATCATCGAAATCGCGCTGGTCGAAAACATCCAGCGCAAGGACCTGACGCCGTTCGAAGAGGCCGAGGCGCTGCAATCGCTGGCCGAACGGTGCGGATACACCCACGAAGACATGGCCCGGCGGCTGGGGAAGTCGCGGACGGCTATTACCGAGTCGCTGTCGCTCAACCACATGCCCGACGAGGTCAAAAACCTTTGTCGGCTGGCCGACATTCACTCCAAATCGTTGTTATTGCAGATAGTTAGACAGGGCGACCCTGAGAAAATGGTCGCATTAATCGAGAAACTCACTCGGGACGGCGCCGTGACGCGCGAAGCCGTCCGCAAAGAGACCGCCAAACCGAAGCCAGGCCGGCCCAAGGCCTACATCTTCAGCTACAAGGCGCCAACCAAAGCCTTCAAGCTGCAGCTCCGATTTACCAAGTCGAAGGTCGATCGCGACGAGGTCATCGCCGCGCTACAGGAAATCATCAAAGAGCTCCGAGCGCAGCACTGAATCTCGGTTTCAGTTTCCAGTTGCCAGTTTCCAGTTGCCGGGCGACGGCGCCGTGACGCGCGAAGCCGTCCCGCAACGAGACCTCAGGCCCGAAGCGCCAACCAAAGCCCCTCAAAGCTGCAGCTCCGATTTACTAAGCCGAAGGTCGATGGCGACGAGGCCATAGCCGCGTTACGGGAAAGACAATCGCGAGCGGGAACTGACGCCGCGCTACAAGCATCGCAGAATCGAAGATCTGAGTGCGCGCAGACACTCGTAGCGCGGAGCTTTGGCTCCGCGTCAGAAGCGAGCGAGCTGGAAGCCGGGAACTGGAAACTGGGAACTGGAAACTGGAAACTGGGAACTGAAAACTGAAACTGGCGCCCGAATCAGCACCAGGTCGCGATCTTAGTTAACATAACACTCATTATCAGACCCTGGATATTTGGCTCGAAAAAGATGCCTGTGGACGGATTGCGGAAGCAAATTAGGTCAGCGACCCGCCGAATCTCCCTCATAATTGAAGGAAAGAATGCTGCGGAAGATCGACTGGTACGTCATCCGGGAAACCATCCCCCCGTTTCTGCTGTCCCTGGTTATTTTCACGTTCCTGCTGGAAATTCCCCCGGTCATGCGCGACCTGGAGATGCTCGTGGCCAAGGGCGTCTCCTGGCAGGTCGCCGGCCGCATCATGCTGACGCTGATCCCGCAGGCGCTCGGGCTGACGATCCCGATGGCGCTGCTGACGGGCCTCCTCATCGGCCTTGGCCGGCTGTCGGCGGACCGCGAAACGGTGGCGTTGCTGGCGTGTGGTGTGAGCCCGTACCGACTCTTGCGGCCCGTGATGTTGATGGCCGCCATCTGCGCCGCCGCGACGACCTACGTCATGGTCAAGGCGATCCCGGACGCCAATCAAACCTTCAGGGAAATCACCTTCGAAATCATCGCAAAGCAGGTCGAAAACGACGTCCACCCGCGGGTCTTCTTTGAGAACTTTCCTGGATGGGTCCTGTATGCGCGGGACGAGCCCACCGATCATGTCGGCTGGAAGGATGTCCTCGTTGCGAACACGAGCAAGCCTGACACCGATCTGTTCCTGGCCGCCCGAGGCAGGCTGGTGCTGGACCGCGCGGAACGCAGAGTCGATCTCGTCCTGACCGACGGCACTCAGTACGCGACGGGCAAGCCCGGAGAGACTCGAACCTCTCGATTCCCTGGCAATCTGACGATTGGGCTCAACCCCGACTCGGTCTTTCAGAAGGCAGAACTGCCGCGCGGGCTCACCGAAAAAACCATCGCCGAGCTGAGAAAGGACATGCACGACAAGCTCACCGGGCACCCGGCGTATTCGCCGCATCCTGAGATCATCATGATCCAGCAGAAGTTCTCGGTGCCCGTGGCCTGTTTCGTCTTCGCCCTGATCGGATTGGCCCTGGGTCTTTCCGTCGCGCGCGACGGGAAAATGGGAGGCTTCGTCATCGGCGTCGCCGTGATCTTTGCGTACTACGTCGTGATGTACCTCGCCGAGGCGCAGACGCAAGGACACTATCGAACCATTGAACACGCGAATCGGCTGGGATCGGCGAGCTTCGCGCTGGCGTACCTGGCCCGCTGGTGGCCGAACATCGTCCTCGGAATCTTCGGAATCGCCGCGCTCATCTGGCGCGATCGGTTTGCCAATCGGCAATTCCCGCTCAGCTTCCCGCTGGTCGTTCCACACCTGGCCTCGAGGTGGACATCGGATCGTGAGGCCACGCCTGGCCGGGAAGACGCGACGGCCAAACCCGCGGCCGCCGGACGCAAACGCAGGGTGGTCGTCGTCGTCCGCATTCCGAAACTCAACTTCCCCATCGCCGGACTGCTGGATAGGTACGTCAGCCGGATGTATCTCCGGATCGTCGCGCTGGCGTTTCTCGCGCTGGTCGGACTCTTCTACATCTCGACCTTCATCGACGCGTCGGACAAGCTGTTCAAAGGGACTGCGAACGGCAGCATGATCATGTCGCTCCTGGTGTACCGAACACCGCAGTTCGTCTACTTCGTCATCCCGATCGCGGCGCTGCTCAGCGTGCTCGTGACCTTCGGTCTGCTGTCACGAACCAGCGAACTGACGGTGATGAAGGCGTGCGGCATCAGCCTGTATCGCATCGCCACGCCCATCGTGATTCTTTCGCTGCTCTTCAGCGCGGCGTTGTTCTCGCTCGACCAGGAAATCCTGGCGCAGGCAAACCGCCGGGCGACCGCGATCGACGATCAGATTCGCGGGCGGCCGCCGAAGACCTTCAACCCGCTCAACCGCCGCTGGGTGATCGGCCGCGACGGCACCATCTATCACTACGGGTACTTCGATCCCAAACACGAAGTGCTCACGTCTCTGACGATGTACCGGTTGGTGCCGAATGCCTGGAAGCTGTCATCGCAGACCTATGCGGCGACGGCCGAGTATCGCGGTGCATGGACCGGCGTCGGAGGCTGGACCCAGGACCTCGCCGTGAGCCCTCCCAAGGTGAGGACCTTCAGCCGCGAATCGCTCCCGATCGAGGCGCCGGAGTACTTCAAGACCGAAGACACCGAGGCTGATCTCATGAGCGTCGCGCAGCTGCGCCGCTCGGTGAAGGAGCTTGCCGCCACCGGCGCAAACGTCGTCCCGCAGGAGGTCGATCTCCAGCGCAAGCTGGCCTTCCCGTTTGTGACATTCGTCATGACGCTGCTCGCGGTGCCGTTCGGCGTGACGACCGGACGCCGTGGTGCGCTCTACGGCATCGGCCTCGGGATCGTCATTGCGCTTTCCTACTGGTTCCTGATGAGCGTGTTCGTCGCCATCGGAAAAGCCGGTCTCCTGCCGCCGATCCTCGCCGCCTGGACACCCAACATCATCGTCTCCGCATCGGCGATCTACCTGTTGTTGACCGCTAAGACATAGCCGCATCCCGGATCCGTCGTCCGGGATCCGGTATCCGTCCGCCTTCGCCGCGAACCGCGAACCGCGAAGACTAGCGCACTAGCATCCTAGTGAGCTAGTATACTAGTGTGCTAGTTGACATCGACGCCAACGACCCCAGGCCGGTCTACCGGCAAATCGCCGACGAAGTCCGCCGCTGCGTTTCGGTTGGAATTCTGAAACCGGACGAGGCGCTTCCGGCCGTCCGGACGCTTGCGGCCGAACTGAAGGTGAACGCAAACACCGTCCAGCATGCCTACCAGACGCTCGAGCTCGAGGGGGACGTCTACGTGAAACGCGGGCTGGGGACGTTCATCTCCCCTCGCGCGAAGGAGCACGGTCGCGGCAGGAGTTCAACCGTCGCGCGCCAGATTGCCGAGCGGATGTTGCGGGAGGGATTCCGGCACGGCCTTCTCGCCAGCGACCTCATCGCCGCGCTGCAGGAGATCGCGCCAGGGAGACAGAAATAGGCCAGCAGCCTACTTCTCAAGTCGCAGATTGCTCACTCGCACCGTATTTGTATCCCCCGGCCGCGCGTTTGTCAGATCGGCAACGATGAGCAGCGAGTCGGCCGTACTCGCGTCTGGCGCCTGCCCCTTTTGAAAATCGACCGGCACGAGCCGGTCAACCGGGACGCGGACGTCGCGGGCAGTCGCATCGATGTAGACGGACCGTGCCCATCGCAGTTCGCCGTACCGGAGTTGAACGGACAGGCGGGTCGGGCGCGCGGCAGTGGCTGAAAAGACGATGGCGGTAAATCGCGGCGTTCGTCCCCGAATATCCGCAGCGGCCGCAACGAACTGACTCCTCCGCTCTCCTGCCGCCAGGGTGTACTCGAGCGTCACCTGGCCGCCAAGACCCATCAGCTTCGCCGTCGACCGTGAGTCATGTTCCGAGTGCCATTGCGTCGCCTGCTGCAGCGGAAGGGCTGCAGCTGCCGGGGGGACGGACTGGTCCCGAACCTGCGGACGGAAGTACGTGGGATTGCTCACAAGCCATGGCACCGGCGGCGTCCCTGGCGCGAAGGGGACCCGGACTTCGAAGCGGACAACGGCGGCGTTCTTGTCTTCCTCAGAAAGTCGATACCGCCCGCTCGGCCCTTCCTGTAACGGACGAGAATCATGGCCATCCTTGATCATGATCAGCTCGCCGCCGTCTGGGATCGCGTAATTGACCCACTGCTGGCCGCTGGCGTCTGAGTCGACATCAAGGAATCCGGAACCGGCCAGCGCGTCGATCACGGTGAAGACTCGCCCGTTGCGAATCGATGCCATCAGCGATCGCGCGTCGGACGATGCGTCGCCAGAGAGCGGCTGATCCAGAATCACTCTCGTGGTGAACGTCTGGAAGCTCGTCTCGTAGGACGGGATGGTCCCGAGCGCTGGACGCCGCTTCCCTCCTTCCTCCAGACCGCGGCCAATCCCACCGTGCGCGTCAATTCCGGCGAGGCCGACGACCGGGCGGTGCGCCGTCAGTGCATCCCAGTGGGCGAAGGTCGCGACTGGCCGGTCGAAAATCGACGCGAGGGCCGGCGCGGGCCGAACGAAATACTGAAGTAGCGCACGACTCAGCCGCAGTCGAGATTCGTCACGCCACTCGCTGTCCGCGCTCAGCCACTCGATGCCATCGAATGGCGCATCCCAATCGTTCCAGGCAAGCTGCGGCCGCGGCGAATCAGGATGCGCGACGATGCCGAACCCGCCAAGGCGTTTCACGTCCTCCACGACCGCATCCGGCTCGCCACCCAGCGGATAGGGCGCAGCCGGCATGTCGAGCGCCACGAAGTGTCCACCGTTCGTGCTGATTTCGACGGCGTCCACGCAGAGTACGCCGTGAAGATAGGCCGGCGGGTCCGGCGTGCGCGTCCCGTCACCGTGGTCCGTGAGAATGATGAACTTCAAGCCGGCGCGTTCCGCCGCGGCAGCGATCGCATCTTTGTCCGCAGCGCCATCCGAACGATTCGAATGAATGTGATAGGCGCCGGCGATCGTGCGCCGCGTTGTGTCGGGATCGGCTTGGGCGGCGAGGCGGACCGGGCGCGGAGGCAGAGTGACGAGCAGAAAAAAAATGACGGCGACCACCAGGGCCGCCGTCACGAGTGCAACCTTTTTCATTGTTCGCCGAACACCGACGTTCGCCGGCGCGCGAATGAGTGTTAGACCTTGACCGTCGCCTGCGCGCCAATACCAGCGTCGGACCGGATTCCTTCGGCCTTATCCGTGCGCTCCCAGGTGAACTCCGGCTCGGTCCGGCCGAAGTGGCCGAACGCCGCGGTCTTCCTGTAGATGGGCCGGCGCAGGTCGAGCGTCTCGATAATCGCCTTGGGCGTCAGCTTGAATTGCCCGCGGACGATCTCGCTGATCTTGTCGTCGTCGATGAGCCCCGTATTGAATGTGTCGATCAGAACCGACACTGGTTCGGCAACGCCGATCGCGTACGCCAGCTGGACCATGCAGCGGCTTGCCAGGCCGGCGGCGACGACGTTCTTCGCGACGTAGCGCGCCATGTAGCAGGCTGAGCGATCGACCTTGGTGGGATCCTTGCCCGAGAACGCGCCGCCGCCGTGCGGCGCGGCGCCGCCGTAGGTGTCGACGATGATCTTGCGTCCGGTCACGCCGGCATCACCGTGCGGGCCGCCGACGACGAATCGACCTGTCGGGTTGATGAGGAAACGGGTCTTGCTGTCGCGCATGTTCTCGGGTATCACGCGCTTGATGATCGTCTCGGTGATGTCCTCTCGCAGCCTTTCGTTCGACACCTCATCGCTGTGCTGGGTGGAGACGACCACGGTGTCGACGCGAACCGGACGATCGCCGTCGTACTCGATCGTCACCTGCGACTTGCCGTCGGGCCGGAGGTAATCCATGACCCCTTCGCGTCGCGCACGCGAGAGCGCCTTCCCCAGCTTGTGCGCCAGCATGATCGGCATCGGCATCAGCTCTTCGGTCTCAGTGCACGCGTAGCCGAACATCAGGCCCTGGTCGCCGGCTCCGCCCGGGTCAACGCCCTGGGCGATGTCGGGCGACTGTCCGTGTATCGTCGACAGTACCGCGCAGGTTTCGGAGTCGAAACCGTATTTCGCGCGCGTATAACCAACGTCCTTGATCGTGTCGCGGACGACCCTCTGGAAATCGACGTAGCACTTCGTCGTGATCTCGCCGGCGACGATCGCGAGGCCGGTTGTAACCAGCGTTTCGCAGGCCACTCGGGCTAGAGGATCCTGGGCGAGGATGGCATCGAGAATGGAGTCAGAAATCTGATCGGCGATCTTGTCGGGATGGCCTTCGGTGACCGATTCGGACGTGAAGAGATGGCGGCCTTTACGGCTCATGCGTGTCGAACTCCTTCATGCTGCGCGGGCTCGCCGGAGGCGGGCGGATGACGCAGGATCGTTCGTTGGACGGCTCGGAAACTCCCGAGGACGCGGCGCACCACCGTTCGACGGCGATGCGCCTCAGATCCAACGAATATAGCAGCTTTCAGAGGGAGCGGGCAATATCGGACAGGCTGGGGTGAGATCAGGGAACCGGCGTCGAAGCGGGCTCGGTCACGATCTTTTCCACTTCGATGCTACACCCGGTGATGAGCGCGGTCAGCGCGCCGATTGCGGCGGCGACCGGAGCAATCACGCCGCCGATCACGCCGGCCGTCAGCGGAAACTCGGCGACCGTCCGGCCCTTCTGCTTGACGACGACCCTACGGACGTTCCCTTCTTCAACGAGCCTCTTGAGCTGTGCGAGGACCTGCTCGGTTGTGCCTTCCAGCTTCTGCCAGAACGTACGTTCCATTGATTCGATCCTCCGGAAAACAGGGACGATGTACTTATAGACGAAGTACAACAGGGTTGGTTCCGGCTCGACCGCCGCCTCACTTCCTGGGGTGAAACTTGTCGTACGACGCGCGCAGACGTGCCTCCAGCACGTGCGTGTAGATCTGCGTCGTCGACAGATCCGCGTGCCCGAGCATCATCTGGATCATCCGCAGGTCCGCGCCGCGCTCGAGCAGATGGGTCGCGAAGGAGTGGCGCAGGACGTGGGGGCTGATATCGCGTGAGATGCCGGCCCTGGTGCCGTAGGTCTTGAGAATTTTCCAGAATCCGACGCGCGAGAGCGCCCCGCCGCGTGCGTTGACGAACAACCACGGCGAACTTTTCCTGGCGACGAGCGCCGGTCGCCCGTCGCGAATGTAGCGCCTGACCCAGTCGGCGGCTTCATGACCGAGCGGGACCATGCGCTGCTTGTCGCCTTTTCCAATACAGGTGAGATATCCCTCGTCGAGATTCAGATCACCGGCTCGCAGCGCGATGAGCTCCGACACACGAAGTCCCGTCGCGTAGAGCACTTCGATCAGCGCCTTGTCGCGCAGCCCGCGAGGAGTAGCAGTATCGGGCTGCGCCAGCAGCTGATCGACTTCATCGAGGGACAGAAACTTCGGCAGCGCAGCCCACGCGCGCGGTGGCCTGAGATCGTCAGCGGGACTGGCGTCCTGCCGACGCTCCATCGCCACGAAGCGATAGAAACCGCGCACGCACGCGACCGCCCGCGCGACCGATCGAGGCGAGAGCCCCGACGACATCAGCCGTCGGACGAAGGTTTCGAGGTCCTGGCGCTGAAGCGCGTCGACTGGTTGTTCTTTTTTTTCGGCGAACTCCGCGAGCAGCGACAGATCGCGCGCGTAGCTCTCGACCGTGTTCGGCGACATTCGCCGCACGTCGCGCAAGTAGGCGATGTAGGTGTCTATAAGATTCGGGGCTGTCACTCGATCGGAGTGTACTTAGAATTGTTGATTGTCGATTGTTGATTGTTGATTGAGCCCGGGTGTCCCGGTCCCTCCCAAAGCCTGTTCAAACAGCATTCAACAATCAGGCTTCAGCATTTCAAGGTTCGTTTGACACCCTTGAACCTGAGGAGTAGTGTAAGCGGTTGCACGTCGCTACGGCGGCGCTGCGCTTGCCGTAGACCGGACGTTCACTCATGCCGACCCATTCGAAGTGGGAGTCCCTCCCGACAGAAGCGATCAATCCGAGCAGCCTTTCAGTCGACAAGATCCCCGTCTCCGACATCATCGAGATGATCGTGAACGAGGACAAGAAAGTCGTCGCCGCGGTTCACAAGGAGCGGCAGCGCATAGCTCAGGGGGTCGAAATCGTCACCCAGGCGCTCCGGAAAGGCGGACGCGTCATCTTCGTCGGCGCCGGCACCAGCGGGCGCTTGGGCGTCGTCGAAGCCTCCGAGATACCGCCGACGTTCGGCACCAGGCCGTCGCTGGTGCAGGCCATCATGGCCGGAGGACAGGAAGCCGTCTTTCGCGCGAAGGAAGGGGTCGAGGACAACTACGAAGAAGGCGCGCGCAGCATCGCGCGGCTTCGCCTCGGGAAGAGAGACGTGGTCGTCGGGGTCTCGGCCAGCGGGATGACGCCATTCGTGCGCGGTGGCCTGACGCGCGCACGGAAGGCGGGCGCGAAGATCATCTTCGTCACCTGCTGGCCGGGATCCGAACTCCAGAACTTCGTCGATCTGCAAATTGCGCCCGCGGTTGGCCCGGAGATCATCGCCGGATCGACGCGCCTCAAGGCCGGCACCGCGACCAAGATGGTGCTGAACATGCTCACCACCATCGCGATGATCAAACTTGGCAAGACTTACGGCAACCTGATGGTGGACGTGCAGACCGGCTCGGAAAAGCTGAAGGATCGCGCGCGGCGGATCCTCGTTCTAGTGAGCGGTATCGATTACGACACCGCCGATGCCTTGTTGAAGCGCGCAAAATGGAACGTCAAGGCCGCCATCATCATGCAGCGCGCCGATCTAACGCTGCCCCAGGCGCTCCGCCGCTTGAAGAAAGCCCACGACTCGGTGCGCGAGGCCATCGGCGAAGAGGCCGACGCCCACCTCAGAGAGTTGCTTGAAGCTTCTCAGCCGCCGGCACGTCCAGCATGATGTCGACGTCGTCGTGGAGCTGAAGGAACGAGGCGGGCAACTCCGGCGTCAACAGACCGTTCACCACCTGCTCGATGCACGCGGCTTTCGAGCGTCCCGTGGCCAGCAGGACGATCGCCCGTGCGTGGAGTATCGTCGCCATGCCAACCGAGAGCGCTTCGGGCGGCACGCTCTCGGGATTCCCGCCAAAGAGTGAGGCGTTGCTCCGGCGTGTTTCTGGCTTCAGCCTGACGCGGTGGGCGCGCGCGACAAGGGTCGGCGCGGGCTCGTTGAATCCGATGTGGCCGTTGGTGCCGATGCCGAGCACCTGCAGATCGATCCCGCCCACGTCCGCAATCTCCTGCTCGTAGCGCAGACACTCCGCCTCAGGATCGCTCGTACTGCCGTTGAGAAAATGACGATTCTCGGGCTTGATGTTCACGTGGCTGAACAGATGCTGCTCCATGAAGCTTCGATAGCTTCCCGGATGGTTCGCCGGTATCCCCAGGAACTCGTCGAGGTTGAACGTCGTCACCTGCGAGAAGTCGACGCCGTGGTGATGCAGCGAGACGAGTTCTCGATAGAGCCCGATCGGCGTCCGGCCGGTGGGCAGGCCGAGCACGACACGCGGAGTCCTGGTGACGAGGTCGGCAATGCGCCGGGCGACGGCCTTGGCGACGGCGTAATCGTGATTGAACACCGTGACGCGGGGGCTTCGCTTCGTGCCAATCGACCGTCCCCCGTGGCTGTCAACGGCCATCAGTCCAGTTTATAAGCAGGAATGATCGCGCCGCCACGCGCTTCCTGGAGAGCGAGGGCGACGGCGCCGGTGGCGGGCTCGCGATCGAGGCGCCGGACCCAGCTTCCCGGCGCCGCAACCGGAAGACGCCGTTCGAGCTCCTCTTCCAGCCAGGGAACCGCACGAAAGATTCCGCCGGCCAGAATGAAGACGAACGGCTGGCCCACCAGTTCCAGCCTGCGCGCGACCGAGAGAGCAAAGGATTCGAGCTCGTCTGCGGCGGTGCGAAGAATACCAATCGCCACGGCGTCGCCCTGCGTGAACGCCGACTGCACGCACTGGGCGAGAGCGCCGATGGCGGTCGGCCTGTGAACGGTGTTGTAGACCTTGTGGATCAGCTCCGAGGGAGCGTCCACGTCAAAGTGTGTGAGCAGCAATTCCGAGAGCATCGTTACGGGACCGCGGCGGTCTGCCTGTCGAAGCACGGCGCGCAGCGCCGCCCTTCCCATCCAGTAGCCGCTCCCCTCGTCGCCGAGGACGTAGCCCCAGCCACCCGATCGCGCCGCCTCTCCCCTGGCATTGCGACCGTAGGAGATTGATCCGGTTCCCGAAATCACGACGACACCCGGCTGGCCCGACGCGCCCGCCTCGAGCGCCACGAGGGCGTCATTGACGATGATGACGCGCGCCTTGTAGCCGATGCGCCGCATGATGGCTCCGACGACGGCGTAGTCGTCGGGCCGATCGACTCCGGCGATGCCGAGACAGATCGCGGAGGGGGCAATCGAGCGATCGCCGATGGCCTCCTCCATCACCTGATGGAGCACCTTTTCGACCTCGAGCTCCCCCGCCGCCTGAAGGTTCGCGCCGCCGCGCCGCGCCTCGGCGACAACATTCCCCTGGTCGTCCGCAAGCAGGCACACTGTCTTGGTGCCCCCTGCGTCGATACCGAGCACGTAACTCATTTAATCGATGAGAGAACTGTAGCACAGGCGTCGAAGGACGGAGGGGACGGAGGTCACGGCACAAGCTTGAACCCGGAGGCACGGAGACACGAAGGGTTGGGCCCACGTGCGATTCCGCCTGTCAGCGGCGCCCGCCGCCACGATCGAACGAAATCACGCTGCCGTAAGCAGGACGGCGCGTGCGCCTTTTCGAGCGAGGGAATGATCTGCAATTCCAGCAGTTCAACGCTGCGTACCAAAAACCGAAGCCGCTCCGTGTTGATCTCGTTCCGTGTCCTCCGTCTCCTCCGTGAACTCCGTTGACGAACGGAGTACCCACCTGTTACATTCGCTCGATCTATGAGTGTTGACGGACGTCGCGCGTACGCCGCTGCAGCGTGCGCGATCGTGCTCAGTGTGTGCGTCGCCGTTTTCGCTCACGCCACCGTCAACGCCGCCTCCGCGAGTCGCGAGTCGCAAACCGCGAACGGCGAAACCTCCACCGAAACACGAGCACTCTGGGTATTGCGCAGTTCGCTGGCGAGCCCGCAGAGCATTGCCACGCTGGTGGCGTCGGCGCGCGACCATGGGTTCAACACGCTGCTCGTGCAAGTGCGCGGGCGCGGCGACGCGTACTATCTCGGCGGCGTCGAGCCGCGCGCGCCTGAGCTTCTCCGTCAGCCCGGCAATTTCGATCCGCTGGCGACCGTGCTCGATGCAGGGCACGCGGCCGGGCTTCGTATTCACGTGTGGATCAACGTCAATCTCGTATCGAGCGCGACGGAACTGCCGGCAGCTCGGGAGCACCTGATCTACCGTCATCCGGCGTGGTTGATGGTGCCGCGCGACATCGGACAGCAACTGGCGGCGATCGATACGGATAGTCCCGGATACGTTGGCACGCTCGCGCGGTGGACGCGGGCTAAACCGACGGAAGTCGAGGGCCTCTACACGTCGCCCGTCCTGCCCGAAGCGGCGGAATACATCAACGGGATCGTCGGCGACCTGGTGCGGCGATACGCGGTCGACGGCGTCCACTTCGATTATGCGCGGTATCCGAACGATCGGTTTGATTACAGTCGCGGTGCGATTGCTGAGTTTCGGAACGCGGTGCGAAACAAGCTTCCCGAAGCCACGCGACGAACGTTGGATGCGCAGGAGGCCAACGATCTGTTCGCATACCCCGACGGCCTGCCGGAAGACTGGCGCAGCTTCCGTGTCGCCAGGATGACGGCGCTGATGAATCGACTGCACGCGACGGTGAAGAAGGAGCGCCCGGAGGCGCTGGTCAGCCTGGCCGTGGCGCCCGACCTCGCAGAGGCGCGCCGATCGCGGCTGCAGGACTGGGGCGCGTGGCTCGAGGCCGGACTCGCCGATGCCGTCTGCCCGATGGCCTACACGACGGAACCCACCCGGTTCGCGGAGCAGATTGAAGCCGTGCGCGCCGCGGCCGGTTCGCGCGCGGTGTGGGCGGGCATCGGCTCGTACCGGCTCTCGCCGCAGGAAACCATCGACAACATCCTCACCGCACGGCGCCTCGGCGTCAGCGGCGTCGTGCTGTTCTCGTATGACAGCCTGACGAACGCTCAGCAGGCCGCGCCGGACTATCTCTCCCTCGTCGGACGCGCGGCGTTTACGGCGCCGCAGCCGGCCGCCTCCGGATCGCGCTAGGCGCGCACCGACCAGCGACACGGATGGTCCTCACCTGGGTCGATTACGTCGTCATCGCCGGCTACCTGCTGGCCATCACTGCGTTCGGATCCTGGTTCGCGAAATTCCAGAAGACGACGCGCGACTATTTCATTACCGGCCGATCGGTCCCCTGGTGGGCCATCTGCTTCACGGTGGTCGCGACCGAGACGAGCACGCTGAGTTTCATCGGCGTGCCGGCTGGCGCCTACGCCGGCAACATGACGTTCCTGCAACTGCCGCTCGGCTACATCTGCGGGCGGTTTCTTGTCAGCTGGCTCTTCATTCCCGCGTACTTCAGAGGCGAGCTGTTTACGTCGTACGAGCTGCTGCAGCACCGGTTCGGCCCCGGCGTCAAGAACGCCGCAGCCATCATCTTCGTCATCACGCGCACGCTCGCGGACGGCATCCGATTATTTGCGACCGCGCTCGTCATCTCCGTCGTCACCGCGGTTCCGGTGTCGTGGACGATCGTGCTGCTGGGTGTGGCGATGATCGTCTACACCGTTCGCGGCGGCGTCGCCGCGGTGATCTGGACCGACGTCGTGCAGATGTTCGTGTACGTCGCCGGCGCGCTGGCCGTCTTTCTGGCGCTGCTCTGGCAGATCCCGGGGGGATGGGCGACGGTGGTTGCCGCCGCTGGCACGGCCCACAAGTTCCAGGTATTTGACTTCAGCCTCGACCCGACGAAGGTTTATACCTTCTGGGCCGGACTGTTCGGCGGAATCGCGCTTACGCTTGCAACCCACGGCACCGATCAGTTTCTCGTCCAGCGACTGCTGTCGGCCCGCTCCGCCCGCGACGCCGGACGAGGCTTGATCTTGAGCGGATTCATCGTGTTCGCTCAGTTCGTGCTGTTTCTCGTCATCGGCGTCATGCTCTACACCTTCTATCAGCATTCGCCGATGCTTCGGCCGCTCGGGCGCAACGACGAAGTCCTTCCCCTCTTCGTCGTCTCCGGCATTCCGCAGGGCGTCTCCGGCTTCATCATCGCGGCGATCGTCGCCGCGGCGCTGTCGCCGTCGATCAACGCGCTGGCGGCGACGACGGTCAACGACTTCTACGTCAAGTACATCAGGCCCGATGCCGATCAGGATCGGCTGATGCGGCTGTCGCGCCTCGCGACGATTGGGTGGGGTATCGCGCAGATTGTCGTCGCGCTCGGCGCGCAATGGATCGATCGCTCGGTCCTCGACGCGGGCCTGCTCGTGCTGTCGTTCGCCGCGGGCCCGGTGCTTGGCGCCTTTCTCACGGGTGTGCTGGTCCGCCGTGTCGAATCGACGGCGATGCTTTGGGGCATGATCGGCGGCACGGTCGTCGTCACCTACGTGTGGTGGACGAACTCGTTCGCCTGGACCTGGTACGCGCTGATCGGTTCGGCGTCCACCAGCGGAGTCGCAGTCGCCCTGTCTTTCGTGCTGCCGCAGCGCGCGGATGCGTGAACCCTTCGATCGCGCCGCTGAGATCCTGCTTCACGGTATCCTCGACCGGGCGTTTCCGAGCGCCGTCGCCGAAGTCGGGCGCAAGGACGGAGCAATCTGGCGGCGCGCGTTTGGCACGCTGACCTACGATCCCGGCTCCGCCGAGACCACCAACGACACGGTCTTTGATCTCGCCTCGCTGACGAAGGTCATCGCGACGACAACCCTCGTCATGCGTGCCGTGGATGATGGTCTTCTCACCGTCGACGATCGGGTCCAGGACCGGTTGCCGGAATGGCGCGGGATCGATCGCGAAGCCGTCACCGTTCGCGACCTCCTCTCGCACAGCTCGGGGCTTCCGGCTTACCTGCCCTTCTTCCGCGATCACGTCGGACGCATCGAGTTCGAACCGGCAATCTGCCACACGCCGCTCGAGTACGAGCCGCGATCCGGCTCCGTCTACTCCGATCTCGGATTCATGCTCGTCGGTTTCATGCTGGAGGACGCGCGCGGCGCGGCGCGCGACCGCGGCCGATTCGATCCTTCAACCACACTTGCCGCGCAGTTTCGACGGATCGCGACGTTCGTGACGGCAGAGCCGCTGACGTTCAGCCCGCCGCGGACCTGGCGCTCACGTACCGCCCCGACGGAAGTCGACGCGTGGCGCGGGCGGCTGTTGACGGGCGAAGTGGACGACGAGAACACGTGGGCGCTCGGAGGCGCGGCCGGTCACGCTGGACTCTTTGCCACAACCGGCGCGGTCGGCTCATTCGCGCAGGCCGCGCTACAGACCATCGCCGGCGAGCACGTCCTCGCGCAACCCCCGACGTTCCAGGAGTTCATTCGTCGAACCGAGGTCCCTGGCAGTTCGCGCGCTCTCGGCTGGGACACCATGCTGCCGACGTCGTCGTGCGGCACACGGATGTCGACAACCGCGATCGGGCACACCGGTTTCACCGGAACGTCGTTGTGGATTGACTGGGAGCGCGACGTCTACGTCGTGTTGCTGACCAACCGCGTGCACCCGACGCGGGAAAACAATCGCATCCAGGCGATCAGACCCGCGTTTCACGACGCGGTGATCGAAGAATTCGAACAGAAGATGTAGATCGTCGGAAGGCGAGGCTTTGGACCCGCCTTCCGACAGCTGGAACGTCTCGTCACCGAAGCGTTGCCGTCACGTTGACGACAGTCGTTCCATCTCCGCTCGGACCCGAAGCCTGAACGACGTGGACAGTGACGACCTTCGTGCCTATCGTGGCGTAAGTCGTCGGCTGTCGGTTGCTGGTGGTTACGACAGTTCGGGGCTCAGACCCGTCGCCGAAATCCCATTCGTAGCGCAGGATCGTCGAAGTGGCGCCGGTGACGGTTGCCGTGAAGAGAGCCGTTTGCCTGACCGGGACTGACTGCGGCCCGGTGATCGTTACTGCCGGTGGCTGCGCTGGCAGGATCGTCACCCCGGTCGAAACCTGCTCGCTGAAGCCGCTCGCGTCCGTGGCAGTCGCTCGCACAGTGAAGGTACCTGCGTCGCTGTAGGTATGCGGCACGCTCGTCTGTCCGCTCAGCGCACCGAGATTCTGCGAACTCCCATCGCCAAAATCGACGACCACGCTCTGAATGTTTGCACCGGCCGCCACGCCAACCGTGAAGTTCGCCGGAAGCCCGGCAGAGACCTGCGTCGTCGGACCCGTGATGGTGACGCCGGTCCGCGCTCCCATCCCGACAGTCACGTCTGCGGTCTTGCCTGCCACGCTTGCGGTGACCTTCGCCGCGCGGGTCGTGCCCGAAATCGTGGTCAGTGTCAGCGTAGTCGTCGCGACGCCCGACGAGTCCGTCGTCGCCGTTGCAGGATTCAACGAGCCATTGTCACTGGTAAACGTTACGGGGATGCCAGACAGCCCAACGCCCGACACGTCTTCCACCCGTGCCGTAATCGTAGATGTCCCGCCTAGCGGCGACACGGTCTGCGGACTCGCGCTGACGACGACTCGCTCGACGCCTGCGGCCCCGACCTTCAGATTTTCGAGCTTGCCCGACGCTCCACCCGAGAACGCAGTGATTGTCGCGACGCCGCTCTGAGCGCCGGCGAAGAATCGCACGCGCACCTGACCATTGCTGGTGCGGGCCTCGCTTGGCTCGACGTGTCCAATGGTCGTCGTGAACGACACGACCGTGCCGTTTTGTACCGGCGTTCCGGCTCCGGGATTCGTCGTACTCGTAGGCGTCGTCGGCGTGGTCGTCCCACCCCCAGGTGTCGTTGGGGTCGTCGGTGTGGTGGCGGTCGTCCCGTTCTCGATGACGGTCACCACAATCTCAATGTCACCGTTGATCGGAACCGTATTCGCCGCCGCGAAGATCGAAATCACCGAGCCGGTCGGCGCCGTGAGCGGAACCTTATCGCAGCCCGTGACGGACAGGAACGCAGCGATGCCTGCCACGGCAGCGCCAGTGAAGGAGCGCTTCATGTGTGATAACATCAGAGACGCTAAGGATAATACTCTCATGGGTTTAGCGGGTCAAGGCAGTGAGCGCGGATACGCGATGGCGGCGTTGCTGGTCAGCATCGGCGTCATGATGGTCGTGATGACCGTCGCGATGCCCGTGTGGCGAACCCAGGCACAGCGTGAAAAGGAAGCCGAGCTGGTCTTCCGCGGCGAGCAGATTGCGCGCGGGATCAATCTCTATATGAGGAAGATGGGCGGCGGCAACTATCCGCCCAGTCTCGATGTACTCGTGCAGGGCCGCTTCATTCGAAAGAAATACAAGGACCCCATGACGAAGGATGGGGAGTGGGATGTGATCCTGGCCGCGGGCGGAGTTCCCGGACAAGGAGGTCCTGCGCAGCAGACGCCAGGGATCGGACGCGGCCGTACGGGGGCCCCGCCGACTGGCCTCAGCGCGCCGGCGTCGCGAAATTCGGCGCCGTCTCCGTCGCCATTCTCCGGCGGCCCGGGAGCCGGCGCTGGCGGTGGAATCATGGGCGTCCGAAGCAAGAGCAAGGAATCGGCATTCCGCCTGTACAAAGGAAGCGGCACTCACTACAACGAATGGCTGTTCCTGTTCAGCAGCGTCAGCAACCGACCGGGCGCCGCCGGAGGACAGGCCGCACCCGGCATGCCCGGACGCGGCGGCAGCTCTGTGCCCGGCATGCCGGTGGGCCCGGGAGGACGACGGGGCCAACCCGGCAGTGGACCTGACGGCGGACGCGGACCGCGCGGTTTCGGCCCGGGCATGGGAACGAGTCCCGGCACGGGCACGCCGCAACCGATTATTCGACCCCCTGGAGGGCAATAGTCGCATCGTCTTTTGAGACGTCTGGCCAAGTTGGGGCGGACGGGTAGAATTTGTCCAGATGCCCGCTGCCATTTCCAACAACACGCCTCCGCCTCCCTCTTCTTCTCAGTCTTCGGATCACGAACTCGTCCGGGGAATCGGCCTGTGGCACGCGACCGCGCTGAACATGATCGACATGATCGGCGTCGGTCCTTTCGTCACCATTCCGCTGATGGTGGCAACGATGCACGGGCCTCAGGCCATGGTCGGCTGGATCCTGGGCGCGCTGCTCGTCGTGTGCGACGGACTGGTCTGGGCCGAGCTTGGCGCCGCACTTCCACACGCTGGCGGCCCGGTGCGCTACCTCCGCGCAATGTATGGCCCACGCGTCGGCGGCTGGCTGGCGTTCCTTTTTGTTTTTCAGCTGACATTCAGCGCGCCGCTCTCGATGGCCTCTGGATGTATCGGCTTTGCCCAGTACGCGGAATATCTCTGGCCCGCGCTGCACAACACCATCACCGCTCAACGCATTCCGTTAGCTATTCCAGGCATCGGCACCACCTATCTGGAATTCACGATCACCAACGGGACATTCCTCGCGATGGCAACCGTTGCAACCGCTGTCGCGCTGCTCTACCGCCGTATCACGATCATCGGGAGGGTCGGCGCGCTTCTCTGGGTCGGCGTCGTCGGCACGACGCTGGCGATCATCTTCACCGGCTTGACGCACTTCAGTCCGTCACAAGCCTTCACGTTTCCTCCGGGAGCATGGGCTCCGACGCACGCATTCTTCACCGGGCTCGGCGCTGCGCTGCTGATCGCCGTGTATGACTACTGGGGCTATTACAACGTCTGCTATCTCGGCGGCGAGATTCGAGATCCGGGTCGTGTGATCCCTCGGGCCATCCTCCTGTCAATCGGCGGCGTCGCGCTGCTCTACCTGACCATGAACCTCTCGATCCTCGGGGGGATGCCCTGGCAGGACGTCGAGAAGTCACGCTTCATTGCTTCGGATTTCATGGCGCGCATCTGGGGACCGAAGACTGGCGCGCTCGTCACCGTGATGATGCTCTGGACGGCGTTCGCGTCAGTGTTTTCACTCTTGCTCGGATACTCACGAGTCCCCTATGCCGCCGCGCTGGAGGGCGACTACTTCAAGATCTTCGCGCGCGTCCATCCGAAGCACCACTTTCCTCACGTGTCGCTGCTCTGGCTCGGCGCGGCCGCCGCGGTCTTCTGCCTCTTCAAGCTCGCCGACGTCGTGACCGCGCTTGTCGTCATTCGCATCTCAACCCAATTCCTGGCGCAGACGCTAGGGGTCATTGTGCTTCGCCGCCGCGACCCCGACCTCCCACGGCCTTTCCGAATGTGGCTCTACCCGATTCCCGCCGTCCTTGCCTTCCTGGGGTTCGTGTACGTCATCGTGATGCGGCCCAAGTCGCTGGAGTCGATTCGATTGGCGGTACTGGTCATCATCGTGGGCACCGTGTTGTTCTGGCTGCGACGACGAATCGCGACTCGCGGCTCACAGTTCGAGGCTTCAACGATTCGATGATTCAACGATTCGATGATTGGGGATTCGATGATTCTGGATTCACGATTAGTGATCAGTGATTAGTGATCAGTGATTAGTGATTCCACTACCAATCCGAATACGAGGTGCCGTCGAGACCTGTGCCGGGTGCGCCGCTCTTGACGTTGTAGATGCCGGGCTCGGTGGAGGTGTTGCCCGGCTCGGGCTCGGCCGGCACGGTCTGCCAGGTGTCGGCGGACTTCGTGATCGGATCCTCGGGAATCGCCCGCATATAACCGTCGCTCACGAGCGCATCGAGCGATGCGGGGTACTTCGCCTTGTCGGCGTAGTACTGATCAATGGCGTCGCGCATGCGGAACAAGTCGGTGTGGAGGACGGCTTCCTTCGATGACTGGATCGAGTTCCGATACTGGACGACGCCCATCGTCGCCAGAATCGTGATCAAGGCAATGACGATGAGCAGTTCGATGAGCGTGAACCCGCCGTCGCGCCGCAGCCGTCTGAGATTCGCCACGTCGGTACCTACCAGTCCTTGTACTTCGTTCCGTCGAGCGCTGTGCCTTCGGCCTTCGAGTAGACGTCGTAGACGTTTCCGCCGCCCCACGACGTCGAGTCGGGCTTGTCCGCGTACGCGCGAAGGCCCCACTCGGACGAGTTGGTAATCGGATCGACAGGAACGCGCCGGAGGAACTTCAATTTCCGGCCCGAAGCATCGTTGGCGACGGAGACGCCTTCGACGAGCGTGTCGAGATCCGGAGGATACCCTTCGCTGCCGGCCTTCACATCAACGGATCCGATCAGGCCGTTGTCCACTGCGTCCTTGTACTTATCGATCGCAATCCGCATCTCGCGGAGCGCGCGATGCAGTTCCGCTTCTCGTTGCCGCTGAATCGTGACTCTGGCCAGCGGCAGCACGGCGGACGCGAGGATCAGGAGAATCGTCGTGACGACGAGGAGCTCGATGAAGGTAAAGCCTTCTGCACCTTCCGCCTGAAGGCGGAAGCCACGAGAGCTCGGGAACGACATCGTCACCTTACCTGACCGTCACACTCACCGGATTGAACTGCAACGCGATTGGTGTCCCTTCCGGCGTGCTCGCGACGCCGCTGACCTGGATCACCGAGTTGCCGGGACCAATCGCATCGAATATGAGCGCAGAAATCAGGCCGGTACCGGATGCGCCCGCCGAGTCCGCTGTTCGCGTCACGGCGATGTCGACTCGACCCGCGACGGCATCGATCCGGGGCGTAAATGACGTCGCGACGTTACCCTGCCGCATGAACGTGCCGTCTTGTGCTTGACGGAGGCGCAACACGTTCGGGTTGAACGTCACCGTCACGGTGATCACCGACAGGCGCGAGACGTTATTGATCGAGACGGGTACCGTGTACGGCCCGCCCGCGACACGCATTTCCGGAGGCGACGTCAGGATCACTTGCGCGGTCGCCGGGCCGGGTGGCGGCACCGGTCCTGCCGGCGTCGCGGCGACGTCTCTCGGCGCGTTTGCGGGCGCTGGACCAGGTGGCACCCCGCCTGGGCCTGGTGCCGCTCCTGGCGGTCCCGCTGGTGGTGTCGCCGGCGGCGTCCCGCCCGGCGGCACCGCGCCGGCCGGTGGAGTGGTTACCGGTACAGCTCCCGGCGACGGATTTTCTGGCAGTGCCACTGGAACCGCCGGCTGCGGGAGCGACGGCACCGGAGACGCGCCTGCGGGAACCGGGAAGTTCGTGGGTGGCACGCCCGGTTGCGGGTTTGCCCCTCCGGTTCGGGGCACGCCCGGAATCGTCGTGCCAGCAGGCAGCGGAGGCTGCGTTGCCGGGGCTCCGGCTGCCGGAGGCGGCTCATTCGGCTGCGGCCCGATCAGCGGCGGCGGACCTCCGAGCCCGACGTTCTGCTGCGTGCCGATGAAGATCGACGAAAGGTCGTCGACCGTCAGCTCGTGAGTCCGCACGATGTGCGGGGTCAGGAGCATGACGATGTCGGACTGGTTGATTTCGTCGCTGGTCGAGCCGAACAGCGATCGGAGAACCGGCACGTTCGTGATCCCGGGGAACCCCGACAGAATCTTCCGCTGCTCGTCGCGAAGCAGGCCCGCGAGCAGCGTGGACTCTCCTTCGCGCAGGCGCAACTTCGTCGTGACCTTGCGCGAGCTGAATGACGGCACATCCTGACCCGCGACGCTGATGCTCGGTCCGAGCGCGCTGCTCTCGACGGTGAACGCGTCGAGGACGATCTCTCCTTCGTAGGTCACCCGCGGCGTCATCTCCAGGTTCACGCCGACGTCCTTGTAGTTGAACGACGACTGCGGGACGCTCGCGAGTCCACCCGGCACCTGCGCACCAAAGACGGTCGACAGCACCGGAATCTGATCGCCGAGATTGAGCGTCAGCTTGGTCCCTTCGGCACCGCGCAGCTGCGGCTTTGCGATCACCTTGGTTCGCGAGTCCGTCTCGAGGAACTTGATCAGCATGGTCGGCACGGACAGATAGAAGTCGGCCGTGCTGATACCCTGGGAGATCGTGTTGAGATTGAATGGCGGCGGTTGCGTTGGAGCGCCGGGCAACGTATTCGACGTGTTCGGAGGCGCGACTTCCGGCGAGAACGTGAGTCCCAGCGCGTAGTTACTCAAATTGAGCCCGAGATCCTTGGTGCGCTTGCGATTCACTTCGAGGATCTGCACGTCGACGATCACTTCGGCGCGCGGCTTGTCGTTGGCCTTGATGATCCGTTCGATGACGTCCATCACCGGCGCGGTCGCCCGGACGGTGAGCGTATTGGCCGTCTTGTTCTGCAGCACGGTCGGCTGCACCGGCATCGTCGGAATGCGCATGATCGTGTTGATGATCTGCGAGATTTCGGCGACGTCGGCGTGTGAGATGAAGAAAACCTTGACGACCAGGTCGTCGTACTGCGCGTGCTTCTGCGCGTTGTCGGGAACGATGATGATCGTCTTGGAGTTGAGAACTTTGTAGAACAGCTGATTGGCCGCGGTGACCTGCTGCAGCGCCTGTTCGAGCGTGACGTCCTCGAGACGTACCGCGTAGGCTTTGTCCTGATACTGCTGATCGTAGGTAACGTTGATGCCGGTCTGCGCGCCGATGAAGTTGAGGATATCCCTGACGCTAGCGTTCGGGCCGAAGCTGATGACGCCAACGGGCGCCGTCGGACTGAGAAGCGGTGTGCTCTGGCGGCGAGCTTCCTCGCGCAATCCGGTGATCGCCGGCTTCGGTCGCGATGCTTCAATGCGATCGCGAACCGCCTTCTCGAGCTCCACCGACTTCGCGGCGGCCAGCCGGTTCGACGGATCGAGTTCGAGGGCACGCTTGTATTCGAGCATCGCCGCGTCGAGCTGATCGTGCTGTTCGAGATCGTGCGCCCGGCTGAGATGTTCGCGAGCTGCGGTCTGAGTGGCCCGCTCGAGCGCGATCTTGTACTCCGCCTTCTCGGGGCTCTCCTGGACGGCCTTCGTGTAGTAGGTCACGGCACCGTCCCAGTCCCCGACGCGGGACGCCTCCTGGCCCTGACGATAGGCGTGCCCCGCGGCACACCCCGATGCAATCAGGGTGAGAACGATCAGAGCTGCAAGCCTGTGCTTCAACAGCGGCACTCCATATCAACGCCCGTCCAATCGGGCCATGCTACTTGCCGACGCATTCCTGTCCGGACATGCGGATCGTCGTCCGGCCGCGGCCATCGGCGTACTCCATCACCACCGATTCGACGCCGATGCTCACGAGACGGTACTGCCCCGCGATTATCTCTCCTTCGCGTGCCCGCATCGTCGTCCGGCAATCGCTGAACACCGCGATTTTTCCCAGACCCTGCACGCCCTCGAGCAGCCCGATGTATTTCAGCGTGATGGGCGGTGGTGGTGGCGGCCCAACAGGCGCCGGCGGCACATACGGCTGAGGCGGCGGCTTCGGCCCCGTGTCCTTCGGCTCCGGCGGAGGCGGCGGCGGCTTCACGTAAAACCTGAACGGATTCCGCTCGTTCGAATCGGCCGCGGGCTTCTGCTCCTTCAAGGCCTCGAGATGCACGTTCAGATCGCTCGGCTGAACGTTGTCGACGTTCTTGTTGCCGCGCACCGATGCCCGGGGATTAGACGATGGCGCCGGGGGGGCGGCTGACTTACCCGACATGAACGTCGAGAGCAGTGCGAGCACGACCGCCACACCTAACGCGATAAGAAGCCATGGACGCGGCCTGCCGGATGGCTGCGAGGACGTGTCAGTTGCCATTCGCAGTCGTCCGGTAATAGGTGGCAATTTCGACGTTCACGTTGATGCCACGACTCTCGACTTCGCTCTGCGTCAGCTCGACCTTCTCGAGCACCAGGAATTCGGGCGCCGTCTCGAGTTCGTGAATGAAGCGCCGGATGTTCCGATACTCACCGGAGAGCGCGACTCGATATGTGAACTTGACGAGCTGGCTGTCGCGCTCCGGCCTGGCGTCCGACGCCGTGCGCTCGACGCGGAGGCCGCTCTGTTGAGCCAGCTGCTGAATTCTCAGGAACGTGATCCGGCGCGCGGCGCTCATGTCGGGCGGCAGGACGTCGCTGTAGAACTTCTGCAGTTCCTGGTCCGCCTGGCTCTTGCCTTTTACGGTCGCTTGAGCGCCTTGATAATCGCGCCTGGCCGCATTGAGCGTCGAGGTCGCCGCGGTGAAGTCTTGCTCGCCGCCCGCAACCTTCTTCGACAGGGGATAGACAACGATAAAGAACAGCGCAACGTTCACGAGCAGCGCGAGCGCGAGCGGGAGGATCAACCGACGCTTTTCCGTGAGCACACGTCGCGCGTCCATCACTTGCGTCCTCCACCGCGCTGCGGTTGGCCCGCCGGCGGTGTTGCAGGCCGGGGCGCGGCCTCAGGCGTTGGCTTCGCCGAAGTTGGCGGCGTCGCCTGAGCTGGTGCCGCGGCCGGCGACGATTCCGGCTCCGCGACGCTACCGACGTAGGTGCTGTGAATCGTCGCGCGCTGCAATCCGTCGTCGGTGAGCTCCGAGGTTGGGGCCAGCACGTCTTCGAACGCGCCAGTGGCCTCCAGTTTCTCGACGAACTCGTCCACGTCGGCTGCCCGCTTGCCGAGAACCGTCATCGTGACGGTCGTCGCTCCGTCCTTGAAGGACGGGCGAACCGACGTGAGCATCACGTCGGGCGGAATCGTCGCTTCGATTCGGTTGAAGAACTCCGTCCATGAAAAGGTCCGTTGATCGATGAGCGCGTTCGCTTCGTCGGCGGCGCCGACGATGACCGCCAGTTCGTCCTTGTTGATCGTCCGCCGGATACGCGTCGCCTCGGTGCTCAGCCGCACGGCTTCGGCACGATCGCCGCTCGTGCGCGACGACAGCTCGGTGCTGTGACGTGACAACGTGACAATCTTGCTGACGTTGAGGACCGTCACCAGCAGGACGATCGCCGCGGCCAGCGCCACGAGCACGTGGATGGCCCGCTCGTTGTAGAACGGCCGCGTGGCGAGATTGCTCTTCAGCATCAGGCGGTCTGCTCCCGCAGAATCACGCCGATGGCGGGCGCCAGGCTGTCGAGAAGCTCCGGAGCGACCGCAATGCGGTCACGCATCGCGACAGCGCCGCGGAAGTCGAGTGGATCGACCCGGACACCGAGACGGCCCTCCAGTTCGTGTCGCAGCCGATCGACTGCGTCTGCACCTCGGAGCGAGGCACCGGCGAGGACCACGCGGGCGAAGCCCCCGCCGCCGAGCCGATCCTCGTGGTACATCGCCGTCTGGTGCACCAGATCCGCCAGGTCATCGTCTTTTTCGGCCGCGCGCGTGCGGAAGAAAATGACGTCAGCGCCGCGAACGACGGCCATGGTGCTGTAGTCGGCGGCGATGTGCACCAGCAGCCAGTCGGCGGTGGGCGCGGCACGACCGTCAGTGGCCAGCACCGCGTTCACCAGATTGATCGTCGCGAGATCGACGATGCCCGGATAGGCACCGGCGGCTTCGCACGCCCGTTCGTAGCTTTCGATGACGTCGCGGCGCGCGACGGTGACGACGAATTCGCGACCGCCCTCCGGCGGGACGATGCCGGGAATATAGGACACCTGCGCATCTTCGATCTTGAACGGTGCGGCCTTGCGCACCTGCCAGCGAATCAGTTGATCGAGATCCTGGGCTTTCGCCGGGACCTTCTCGAAACGGACCAGCGACAGTTTGCCGACGGTGTCGGGGAGCACGAGCGCAACCCGCCTGGGGCGCGACGACAGCCGATCGAGCACGCTTCGGATCGCCGCGGTGAGCGCCGCCGGGTCGTGCACGTTGATCGCGTTGAGGCTTGCATCGACAACCCCCGCCGGCAGCGGCTCTCCGGCGTAGCTCGAGAGCACGCGGCTTCCGCCCTGCCCGGAGATCACGGCAGCCGTGACCCGACGCGGGTTGATCTCGACCGCGGCGACGGGCGGTCGATTCGAGAGCCAGCGAGGGAGCGCAGCACTCATTCGACGAACGTCACCTTGTTGATCTCGCGGAGGGTCGTGATTCCCTTCAACACCTGCTCGACGGCCGACTCCCTCAGGAAACGCATCCCCTCATCTCGCGCGGCCTTCTTGATTTCGGAGGTCGGGCGGCGGTTGAGAATCAACTCGCGGATGGTGTCGGTCAGGTCGAGCAGCTCGCAAATCGCCGTCCGTCCGCGGTAGCCGGTCCCGCCACACTCGATACACCCCGCGCCTTCGAAGAACACCCCGCGCTGTTCGAGCGAGGGATCGAGCGCCGACTCTTCGAGCATCGCCCGCGTCACTTTCTGCGGCCGCTTGCAGTGCACGCAGACGTTCCGCACCAGCCGCTGCGCGAGGACGCAGTTCAGGGCCGAGACGAACTGGTAGGCCTCCACGCCCATGTTCAAGAATCGTCCGAGCACGTCGAGCACATTGTTGGCGTGGACAGTCGTGAACACGAGGTGGCCGGTGAGCGCCGAATTGATGGCAATCTGCGCCGTCTCCGCGTCGCGGATCTCCCCGACCATGATCTTGTCGGGGTCGTGCCGCAAGATCGACCGCAGTCCGCGGGCGAAGGTCAGGCCCTTCTTCTCGTTGATTGGAATCTGCGTGATGCCGCGCAGCTGGTACTCGACCGGATCCTCGATCGTGATGATCTTGTCCTCGATCGACTTGATCTCCGACAGCGCCGCGTAGAGGGTTGTCGTCTTGCCGCTGCCGGTCGGCCCCGTCACCAGGACCATCCCGTACGGCTCGGCAATGTATTTGCGGAACCGCCGCAGCTCGTCCTCCGGGAATCCCAGGATGTCGAGGCGCAGCTCGTGGAACTGCTCGCTGATCGATTCCTTGTCGAGGATACGGATGACGGCGTCTTCGCCGTGCACGCTGGGCATGATCGAAACGCGGAAGTCGATCGTCTTGCCGGGCATCCGCAGCTTGAACCGTCCGTCCTGCGGCACGCGCTTCTCGGCGATGTCGAGCTCCGCCATGACCTTGACGCGCGAGATGATCGTGCTGTGAAACCGCTTGTCAATCGGCCGCATCGCCGGCTGCAGCACGCCGTCAATCCGATACTTCACGTGCACCGCATCGTCCTGCGTTTCGATGTGGATGTCGCTCGCCCTCCGCTGGATGGCGCTGTAAATGGTCGTGTCGACCAGGCGGATCACGGGACTCGCGTCGGCAGTCAGCTTCTCGACCGTCAGCGCCTCGTCGCCCGAGTCGTCTTCCCGCAGGATCTGGAGCTGGAAGCTCTCGGTCGCGTCCTCGAGGACGCGCTGCGAGCTCTCGCTCTTCTTCAGGAT
>Ga0070664_100000052_pt1 | contig 70643 bp, 59 predicted proteins | sample KBSC73metaG_FD_65863 | JGI IMG/M metagenome (GOLD analysis project Ga0070664, IMG submission 65863) | Corn rhizosphere microbial communities from Kellogg Biological Station, Michigan, USA - KBS C7-3 metaG | ecosystem: Host-associated > Plants > Roots > Rhizosphere > Soil ... | reverse complement strand
AAGACTGGCTCGCGCCAAAGAGGAGTGTTTTGCTGATGTGAGCCATACAATTTCAGCGGTGCGATGCTTTTCGCGAAGCGCAGCCACAACAGGAAAGGCCTTCAGGACATCCTCCACTTCTCCGAATAGCACGAACAGAATTCTGGTTTTTGGAAGTGTTTCAATACGTTCGAAGACGTCCTTATCCACTTCACGGAACACATCCGGCCGCTTCAATTTCTCAAGCGCCATCAGATGATCCGATTCCAGAGCGATGCAGTTCGTGAAATAACGGCGGGCCCCCGGAGCATCGCCGCACGCGGCTTCAATCACACCAAGTTCATACTCTGCGCTGGCCCAGAATTCCAGGTCCGGCCGATTACGGACCAGACGGAACAGCCGTCGGGCCTCGCTGAGTTCACCGATTGACGCCAGGTATGTCGCGTGGTTGAACAGACTCAGCGATGCGGAACTTCCATTCGATGGACGATCGGGTCCGCGCGCGTTAAGGCCATTGAGAATGCCGGTTAGAAAATAGTGGCGGTGGATCAACATGAAAAGATCCGAAATGCCGGACTGCAACCTGCTTGAATCCGCCTGCTCCAGCAGCGCAATTTCTTCAACGGCGGAGAGGGCATCTCTTTCGTTAGCGGCGTTTTGCATGAGTCCGCGCGCATCGTCGATTTGCGGCAGATAGTCCGGAAATATAGAGTGCACACGTACAGCCGAGTGGCCTTCCTGCAGTTCGCGCTCGACGAGATCGCGCACATGCACGGTCCTGTGGCGAAAGCCTATCGCATTTGCGAGAAGACGAACTTCAAGTCCGCTTTGCTTCAGTCGCAGCCCGAGTTCGACATCGGCCAGACCATACGGCGTAAATTTTTCGTCGAATCCACCATGCTGGAGTACGAATGGCCGCCACATCATTGTATTTGTGGTAGCGAGTTGTGAAAGTAGTCCGGATCGCCTGGATGAGACATCGCGATCGGGACCAAGCTCTTCAAGCCATCGCATGGTCAGTGTCATCTTCAATTCCGGATCGCACACAACGCGTCCGACCAACGCCAGCTTCGGATTGTTCCAGACAGCGAACTCATCGGCAAGACGTGTGACCATATCGGGAGCGGCGTAAATATCATCATCGATGATCAATGTCATGTTGTGAGTGGCTGCCCGGAGGCCTGTATTGATGGCCGCCGCTCGTCCTCGATGACTCTCATGGCGGATGATCCGGACGTTGGGAGCGGCCTGCACGGGAGTGGGTGACCCGTCGTCAACAACGATGAACTCGACATCATTGTGTTCCAGAGACTGGAGGCATTCTGCAAGCGGACTGTTTCGGTTGTAGGTCGGGATGATGATACTCAATTCCATGGGCTATCGATTCAAGCAATCGGTCTACCATCGACGAATCGTTATTCCATCACGAACTTAGATTTCGTGCTGGCTTGCGGAATCGCCAACAATTGACAGACAGGTCAAGTTGTTGACCTTTCTAACCCCTAACCAAAGATGTACGGCAACCCAGGAATCGATCACAAACTCTACAAACACAGTCGCTTGTGTGCGATGTAGCACCGGTGTGAGTTTTGGTTTTTGGATTGCCTACCCCGGACCGATGAATGTACTCGCATCTGGGGCTTATGGTTACGGCAACTTTGGCGATGACTGCTACGTCGACGTTCTGCGATCCCGTATGACAGGCCGAAATATGGATTTCCTATCGCAGATCGATGAAGCCAAGTTACGTCCATTCTCCTATGACGCAACCATGCTTGCAGGTGGCGGACTGCTATACGACCTGGTTTCGGAATGCGGCACCAGAAGCTTGAAGCACTATTTGCGATATCCCGCGATCGCGCAATGGCTCGGCAAGAAGAGTTTCATGATTGGCGTCGGCGTACAGGGTCGAACTCATTCTCAATCGCTAGAACCTTTCCTGAGCGTATTTGAGGGCATGGATCTGCGTACGGTGCGAGATGACCACTCGGCGCGGATACTGCGCGAAGCCGGAGTGCGTTCGTCAGTGCTGGAATGCGCGGATCTGGTATACGCGAAGACGATTCTTCCAAAGGTGGATTTTTCAGGCCGACGGCTGGGCAAGCCGGTTCTAGGCATCGTCGCGTCGCAACCGGGGAAGGGATTCGTGCATGACGAATTCATCGGCTTCGAAGTCCGCTTTCAGCAGGCCCTGCGAATACTCGAAAAGGACTTCAGGCTTCATTTCTTCTCGTTCGATAGTCGCACCGATCCCTGGCTCGCCGAATCCTGGAGCGGCGATCACTCCTACACGCGATTCGACATAAAGAAGACCGATGCGATTGACGAGTTCATCCGTTCATTCCAGTCGGTAGATGCATTCGTGACGACACGTTATCACGGTGTCGTTCTGAGCATCCTGACCGGCACTCCGTTTCTGGGCGTTGGTGCACCTGGTGAAAAGGTACACAGGGAATGTCAGGCCATCGGGTATCCGCAGTATGTGTCTTATGCATCTACGGCCGAGCAGTTTGTCGAGAGAGTGCGTGAGACCTGGTCCGAACGCGAGGACCTCGGTGAACTACTGCGCCATGCAGCGTCAAGACGTAAGCAACTCGCATATCGAAATTTTCAATTGATGGCCTCAGACCATGAAACGCCAGACCGCAATGGAGCCCGGATGATTTCGCAGCTGGGGGGTTCTATTCAGAATTCGTCGTCCTTCCGAACATTAGTGGTGTGGGCGGCGGGGAAGGAACACTGGTTCGAAGCGTCCGGATTGTTCGAGCAGCTTCGCGATTTCGATTGTGTGCTGCCGCCGAACTCATCGCAGCGTCACAGCGGTATCGCTCGGCGCTTTCTTCTTCCGGAACCTGGAATTTTCAACTGGATCGCATTCCCGGAAGACCTGAAGCGAGAGCTTGCGTTGAACTATGACAACGTGATCGTGTGCCATGAGGGCGCAGCAGGCAAAGCCATCGACCTGCTCGGGATTGCGGTCGAGACAGGCGAAAAACGCATCTGGGAATTTGACCTCTGGCGTCATTGCATCCGTTCCATTTCGGAGTCTGATTTAGCTTCTCACCGTGATCGCCTTGCGCAAACCCAGGGAGTAACCGCGTGAAGATTCTTTTCATGAATACGTTTTCGACCGTCCACGGGGGAGCTGAGCGCCTTCTTTTCGATACATCGACGGAACTGATCGCTCGTGGCCACGACGTTTCGATGATCATTGCCCGAGACGATCGAAGGTCCAGGAATCCGGAATTCTGGCCGAGCCGAATCAATCGATATTACATCCCGGAACTGGTACTCCCTTTTACGGATCGTTATGTCTACACGAGAATACGCCGTACCGAACAGTATCTCGTCGCGAAGCGCTATCTTCAGGACATCTTGAATATCGAAGCGCCCGACCTTATTCACGTCCATAACTTTCCATGCATTGAGGTTCTGGGCGAAGTTGAAATCGGCGCCCCCATTGTTCGCACCATCCACAGTTATGAGAATCAATGCGAGAACCATCTGAAACGACTGCCGGATGGATCTGCCTGTACTCATCCACTGGGCGACGCCTGCCGCGACCTGTGTGGTTATGGCAAGTCGTTCAAGGCAGTACGAGTGCGCGCTGAAAACAGTTTCATGAAGAAACGGTGTGCGCGGCTGATCGCTATTTCCTCATACGTACAGGGAGTGCTCGCCACGAATGGATTCCAAAAGGAACAGATTTCCATTCTTCCGAATTTCACCCGACTGAACTACAGGCCTGCTGATGTCGTTGAAGAAAATATCGTCCTGTACGTGGGTCGCCTGACGCCAGAGAAGGGGCTTCTCGAACTGATCGACAGTCTGAAATTTGCAAAGACGAGAACGAAACTGCTCGTCGTCGGCAAGGATGGCGCGCTGGGCCAGAGTGATTTTCAGGACAAGGTGATGCGCCGCGCTGTGGACGCCGGTATCGACATAGAAGTGGAAGGGTGGCTGGTTGGAGACAAGCTGCGACAGGCGTACGCCCGGGCCAAGGTGGTCGCATTCAGTTCGATGTGGCCTGAACCTTTTGGCCTGGTCGGCATCGAGGCAATGGCCCAGGGAAAGCCGGTCGTGGCATTTGACTGCGGCGGCGTTCGACAGTGGCTCGACCACGAACGTACCGGTTTTGCCGTACCGCATGGAGACACTGCAGAATACGCACGCCGAATCGATCAACTGATGGGAGATGACACCTTGCGCGCCGAAATGGGAGCGCGGGCGCGAACGGCGGCAAGGGATCGCTTCTCACCGGACGTTTACATGCGGAGTCTGCTTGGTATTTACACGGAGGTCCTGAATGAAAGTTCTACTGATCGATCCAGCCGGCGCACAGAGATACGTGACCCACAATGCGGGATTAGCGTACCTGTCTAGCGCCCTTCTGGCTCGGGACCACGAAGTCAGGGTTCTCGATATGAACAACTATGACTTCAGCAACGACGAGGTCGCGGCCTATGCAAAACAGTTCAAGCCGGACTGGGTCGGGGCATCCGTAAAAACTGCGCTTGTCAGCTCCGCCGAAAGAACCATGCGCGCTATTCGTGCTGCATGGCCTGGTGCGCGAACGATGGTGGGCGGGGCTCACATCGGCGTGACCGGTGCAGGATACATGTCCACTCAGGATGTTTACGAATTCGGGTTGACCGGCGAGGGAGAGCGCGCCATGCCGGACCTGATTGAGGGGAAAGACAGCCAGCAGATCCCCGGACTGATTTACTACGACAACGCCGCCTGGAGAGTGAATAAAACCGAGTTCATTTTCGATCTCGACAATTTGGCCTACCCAACGTATCGAACCTGGGAACGAATCGACCGGTCCCTGTTTCCATACCTGATGGTGCATAGCCGAGGGTGTCCGTATTACTGCACCTTCTGCAGCGTGCCAAAGATCAACGGACGAAAATTCCGCCGCCGGTCGCCTGAAGGGACCATCGATGAATTGAAATTCGCGCGGAAGGAATATGTTTTTCGTGATTTTGAATTTCTGGATGACAACCTCACCCTTCATGTCGAACATGCCAAGGCGGTTTGCGAAGCCTTGATTCGAGCGGATCTTGGTGTTGGATGGTATGCGAACAACGGCATCCGCGCCGATCGCCTCGACGCGGAACTGGCAGGATTGATGAAACGCGCCGGATGCAAGGGCGTCGCGATCGGCATCGAATCGGCGGACGACGATGTCCTGGCGGCGATCAAGAAAGGCGAAACCATCGACGATCTTTACCGGGGCATTCGCCTGTTGAAAGATGCAGGCATCACCGTGGGTGGTCACTTCATTGTCGGACTGCCTGGCGACACTCTCGAAAAGGTGAAGAAGAGCATCAAATTCAAGGACGACGTGGGGCTGGACTATGCCTACTTCAATCAACTTGTGCCTTATCCGGGTACAGAGCTTGGAGACTGGGCGATGGCCAACACGACCATCCTGGTCGACGATGTCACCGACGCCAGCCATTTTGGGGCGAAAGAGCAGGTCTTCATGGAGACGCCGGAATTTCCAAAGGCCGATCGTGAAGAAGTCTTTCGAATTCTTGCAACCGACTATCGGGATGGTTCGATCAGCAACGAAGAATTCAAGACCCTTTACGAGGACCGACCTTGCCTTCGTGTGCTGTTTATCCGGTGCGGACGAATGGATCCATACGAACACATTCGTGAACTCCTGCCGGAAGGATCGACTCTCGACGTGCTTGCGTCCACGGGAGTCCTGGTAACGGATCCCAATGTGGACAGCGTGTTTCACTATCCCGATCATGGATTGATGCGAATTGGTGGACTGGGCCGTCTTAAGACCCAGCTGAAAAAGTCTTACGATCTGGCGATCTATCTGAACACTTTTCAGAACGGCATGAGCTTCGACAACATCGTACGAATTGCGCGTCACAGCGGCGCCAAAGTGTACGAGTACCAGGCAGGCAAGCAGTTTCGGGAAATCAAACCCGAAGGTTACGCGACCACAAAACTGTATTCAAAGAAGGAAGGTTCGGCGACGGTGCAATCCGTACAGGCCGGAGCTTGAGGAGCAATTCATGAAGGTCATTCATGTCATTCCGTTTCTCTGGAGTGGAGCCGGCAGAGTTCTCACGGACCTGTGCATTTCCCAGAGTACTCACCACGATGTCACCGTCGTCACCAGCGGCAACGCGAAGGGAATGTCGGACTGGCCCTTCTACCGTCGTCGCCTTTCGGCCAACGGTATTGAGCATCGTCGAATCGATTTCTTTGATCGAGATCCTGCGGTGTATTGGAAGAGCGTCAGGCAGCTTGCGGATTGCGTCTCACTGATTCGTCCGGATGTTGTTCATTGCCATTCCGGAGTACCCACGTGCGCTGCAGCAACGGTCCGCGATGCGAATCCCGGCAGTTTCCGTTTAATCAGTCAGCTTCACAGCTGGGGAAATGGACGTCCGGAATGGATGAACACGATGGATATTTCCGGATTCAATCGTTCCGACCTCATCATCGCGAATGCCGCCTCGTATCGCCGCATTCTCGTGAATGCGGGAGTGGAAAAGAACCGGATTGTGTCTCTTCCATGGGGAGTTGCACCCGAAGCGCTTGAAGAAGTTCCTCTCATGCGTCGTGACAGCGGCCGCATTGGTTTCGTTGGAAGAATCGAACCCCGCAAAGGCCAGCTGGACCTTGTTGAAGCTTTTGACCTGCTTCGCCGGAAACGGCCAAGTCTTCGACTGGAACTCCTTGGACCCGCTGCGGACGTTGCTTATGTTCGGGAAATTGAAAAAATGATCCGAGTGCAGCGCATGTCCAATTGTGTGTGGCTGGGCGGTCAGGTTCGTAATGTCTACCGGCATGAGCGCAACTGGGACCTGTTTGTTTCGATGTCCAACGACGAAGGACAGGGAATGGCGATTCTCGAAGCAATGGCGCTGGGTGTGCCCGTTGTGGCGCGCAATTGTCCGGGAGTGCAGGACTATCTTAGGGACGGCAAAAATGCCATTGCATTGAAATCCGACTCTGCCCGCACCGTCGCGCAGACTATGCAGTGGGCACTGGATCACCCGGAGGCGACATTGAAGCTGTCTGTGAAAGCACGGGAGATGGTTCGGAACACTTACGCGTGGGAGCGAACCGTGCTGGGAATGGAGACCATTTATGGAATTTGGGAAGATAGCGGACTGGCATCAAACGGATGATCGCTCTATCGTCCTCGTGGATGAGACGAACCATCGCATTCTTATCCAGCAACCCGGCGGCAGTACAATGTCATACGGCCGGAAGGGTTCCAAGCCAGGGGAATTTCACTACCCCCGAGGCATTCTGGTTGTGGAATCTCTGGCGTATATCGTTGATAGCTGGAATCACCGCGTGCAGGTCTTCAAACTTCCGTCATTTCAATTTCAATTCGAATTCGGTGGATTCGGCACCGGGGCTGGACAGTTCTTCTGTCCGTGCTCGATCACATTTTCCGATCCCTGGGTGATCGTGGCGGACACCAACAACGCCCGGCTTTCCTTTCACCGGGCCGACGGAAAGTTCCTGTTTTCGTCCGGCATCTCCGGGAATCGATTTCCACGCAAAGTTCGAAGTGCGGATGGTCCGATCGAAGTTCAATACGAAGATGGCGAATGGAATCGTCTGGAGTTTGTTTAGGGACGAGCAATCGGTCCACCTGAGTGGGCACGATCCATGTTTCGGAAAAGGGTGATCGGGCAATTCGAGGGCTCGCCCATGTCGCAGCCGTGTGAATTCGTCCCGATGGGCGACTTGAATTGAAACGTGTATTATCGAGGAACGCAAATCACCTCTGATCCATGGAGCGTTCAGGAGATAAATATGACCATTTGGAAAATGATTCTAACGTTTGGGCTGATCCTCGCAGTTTCTGTTGCCGTGCTGGCCGCCGACATTTCCGGCACATGGACTGCGGCGATTGATACTCAGGTCGGCGTTCAAAACTACACTTACACCTTCAAAGTGTCCGGTGAAAAGCTGACGGGGAAAACGAAGTCTCAGTTTGGTGAAAGCGATATCGCGGATGGCGTGGTTAAAGGGGACGACATCACCTTCGTGGAAAACCTGAACTACGAAGGCATGCCACTTCGGATCGTTTATAAGGGGAAGATTTCGGGCGACGAAATCAAATTCACTCGAAACGTCGCAGAAATCTCCGACGAAACATTCGTCGCGAAGCGTGTAAAGCCTTAGCTAAGAAATTCGATGTTGCTGGATCGATGTTGTGAAGTCTCTGCCTCTGATCGTCAGGTAAATCTGCTGTTCAGTAATCGAGAGCCCGATGAACGAACGTCGTTCGATCAGTCTCGAGACTTCGTTGATGAAATCCGAATCCAATGTGTAGATCGGAACGCTGTCGGATTTGTGAATTTTTGAACCTGCAAGCTGCGACAGAAGCTGTCTGCCGCGATGCGTATAAACCGCTGCATGGGCTGCCATTTTGCTACCGCGATGCAGCCGGGAGGCGTCCGGCAACCCGACTTCGATCCAGGCGGTGATCTGTCCGGTCATATCCCGAACCAGAATCGCCGGTTCGTCCGCGGACGCTACCCCTTCGGTGAGGAAGATTCCGTCCTGAAACTCCAGGCAGTAGGCGAGTACGCGAACGAGCATGTATTCGGCAGTTTCCGACGGATGACGTGCAATTCGTACTTCGAGTTGTTCGTAGACGCCGCGATCGACATTGGAAAGATCAATCGAGAGGTTGTAGACGGTTGCGGTCTGCGCCATGGTGCCGCAATTATGAGCCTGGCGTCTCTATGTGAAGGCGAAGAATCGATCCGTCTTCTTTTTGAATGAACGCCCCCAGCGATGTGTCGACGCCCTTGCTCTTGCCAGATCCCGTGACAATCCAGACCCCAAGTGTCAGTGTCGCATTCCGCGCCACGATATTTTCCGACGGCATGCCGGACATCCGTGGCGCCCACACGGCCTCGGCAACGCGCTTGGCAGTGTCCGCATCCGGAACCACTCCCGCCACAGGTAAGGCTGTTTCCGGAATACGTGTCTGGTGCTGACGCCGCAGAAGCGATATCGCAGCCGGTGTCGTCGGTGTTCGGGATAATTCCTCGCGAACGTCGTTCATGCGGAGACCTAATCCTGCCAGGGTTTTTGCTGCAAGGCATTTCTCTTCGCGCAGGATCCCGAGCAGTATATTCCTTGTATCAACAATGGACCCTTCGGAGGCGTAGCCGAGAATGCGAACACATTCCTCCGATAACGGTATATCGACGGAAGTCGAAGTTTTCTCGCGGATTTCAACTTGTTTGGAAATCTGCTCGCGAATCCCCGCGATTGTTCTGGGATCGGGAAGAGTTCGCCTTAGCAAATCACCATCGGCTTGAATCAGCCCCAACAACAGATGCTCTGTCTCCATTTTGGCGCATCCATACTGACTGGCTTCGTAGCGCGCATAGAAGAGGACTCGACGAGCGGGTTCTGTGTACTTTTCAAACATTGGATTCACCCGTCTGGCCCATGCCCATTGCAAGAACTTTTCCATCCATCGCGCGAATGAATGCAAATAACGGTCCTGCGACGATTCGCCAAATATTGGCGTTCACCAACTCCACTTCTGGAACTCCGCCAGAAGTTCCACCAGCATATGCTGGCCGCCAGATGGCTTCTGCAATTCGTTTGGCGGTAACTGCATCAGGAACTGCGACTTCGCCGGGTGGCCATTGTTCGTCTTCGGCACGACCCTGATGACGATCGACTATCACGCGCGCAAGTTCCTCGCGAATCGTATCGAGTTGCAATCCCCGCTCCTGGAGCATCCTTGCGGCGAGGCACCTCTCCTCACGCAGAATTCCCAGCAGCAAATGCTCGGTACCAATATGTCGGTGATTCAGTCGTTCGGCCTCTTCCGCGGCGTAAGCGAGAATTCTTTTGCACTCGTTGGATAGCGGCAGATCCATCGAGGTCGACGCCTTTTCGCTTATGGTCGTTCGACCTTCGACTTCACTGCGAATGCTCTCGATGGCGGATCCATTTGAAAGAAAACGTTGGGTCAGATTCTTGTCTTCGCGGATAAGGCCTAGCAGGAAGTGCTCGGTTTCAATCGTCGTGCTGCCGAACTGCGCGGCTTCGTAACGGGCAAAGAATATGACCCGACGCGCTCTCTCGGTGTATCGCTCAAACATTCGTTACCCCGAGCTGCGATAGATGATGCTTCATGTGCGTCAGGTAGTCTTCGGCAATAAAACCCAGAGTTACGGCCCCTCCGGAACCGATGCGGCAATGCGTTTTTTCCAGCTTGTCGTCAGCGATGCCGCGAAGCGCGTGGGCGACGTGCCGGTTAAACAGTCTCCAAAGCTCGACCAGTTCAGTCCAGGGTTTCGAGTTGTAATCCTGCCGGCGTACCCAGTCGTCCTGTTCGTAGCCAGGGAATGCGAACTCGCTGTCGCCGTCTACCATCTGTGCGCGTACAAATCGTTGATGGTTGTTGGAAGCGGAATCCATCAGATGTCCGAGAACCTCCTTTTTAGACCATTTGTTCGCGGTTGGTTTAAATGTCACATCAGTTTCATGGAGCAGCTTCAATTTTGCGGCGGCTGTTTCGACAACTCCCACCAGTTCATTTGCAATAACGACGGACTTTCGAGTCGGCATGTTCTCTCCGAAAGGGAATATTTGGGGGATCGCGACGTATTCTAGCGCAGCGGGAGCAAGAGGAACAGGGGAGAGGTTATTGTAGGCGTGGTACAGGACAGCGCGAGATTTCGATCGAAGGGAGTGCGCGGTCCCGTCTCGAGGTGGGACCGCGCCAGCAGTTATCGAAAAAAAACCAGGTCGGTTCTCAGCTACAGGTCAGGACCTTCCTCCGCCTCCTCCGCTCATGGATGAGAGGAAGTCGGCATTCGTCTTGGATTTGCTCATTTTTTCGATGAGCAGCTCCATGGCTTCCACCGTGGACAGTGGATTGAGAACCTTGCGCAAAATCCAGATTCGAGTCAATTCGTCCTTCGTCACCAGCAGCTCTTCCTTGCGGGTAGCAGAACGATTGATATCGATGGCAGGGAACACGCGCTTGTCCATCAACTTTCGATCAAGGTTGATTTCCATGTTGCCGGTGCCTTTGAACTCTTCAAAAATCACATCGTCCATTCGGCTGCCGGTATCGATCAACGCCGTAGCGATGATGGTCAGGCTCCCGCCTTCTTCGACATTGCGGGCTGCACCAAAGAACCGCTTCGGCCGCTGCAGCGCATTGGAATCCACACCTCCCGACAGTACTTTGCCTGACGGAGGAACGATGGTGTTGTAGGCGCGTGCCAATCGGGTGATGGAGTCGAGCAGGATGACAACGTCGCGTTTGTGTTCCACGAGACGTTTCGCCTTTTCGATCACCATTTCGGCAACCTGGACGTGGCGTGAGGCAGGTTCGTCGAACGTCGAACTGATGACTTCGCCGTTGACCGAACGCTGCATGTCCGTGACTTCTTCCGGACGCTCGTCAATCAGCAGAACAATCAAAATAACTTCCGGATGATTTTCCGTGATCGAGTTCGCAACGGTTTGCAGCAGCATCGTTTTGCCCGCCCGGGGCGGTGCGACGATCAAGCCGCGTTGTCCCTTGCCGATTGGAGTCAGCAGGTCCAGGACACGAGCCGAAATGTTTTCACGTGTCGTTTCGAGTTTCAGTCGCTCGTTGGGATAGAGCGGCGTCAGGTTGTCAAAAAATATCTTATTCCGGGCTTCATCCGGATGTTCGAAGTTGACGGCTTCGACCTTGATCAGCGCGAAGTAACGCTCCCCATCTTTGGGAGGTCGTACCTGACCGGAAACGGTGTCGCCGGTCCGCAGGTCGAATTTCCGGATCTGGGACGGAGATACATAGATGTCATCCGGCCCGGGCAGGTAGTTATAGTCCGGTGCACGGAGAAATCCGAATCCATCGGGTAGTGTTTCCAGAACGCCTTCACTGAAAATGAAGCCGCTCTTTTCGGTTTGGGCCTGCAGGATCTTGAAAATCAGTTCCTGCTTCCGCATACCGGAAGCTCCCTGAATATTGAGGTCCTTGGCAACCTGTGTCAGCGCCGCGATGTTCATCTCTTTTAATTGTGCGATGTCCATCGTGACTCCGCCTTCGGGACGATCTGAAGCAACGAATTTTTTGCTCATAGGTGGGTTTTTGCTCACTGCGTGGGTTTGTGGTCAATAGCGTCGCGGATCTTTTTGAGGATGGAATCCTTTCCAAAGCCCGTTATCGCCGAAAAAGCAATGATCTCCTTGGTTTGTAGTGTTTGGGCGCATATACGCAACGCCTTTGTCAGTTCGTTTCGTGAAATTTTATCGCTCTTCGTCAAAACGACCAGATTCGGTATTCCGAAGTGATCCAACCATTCTTTCATCGTCTGGTCGGAGTCCGTCGGCGGGATTCGGGAATCCACAAGCATGATCGCAAGCTTTAAGGGCTCACGATTCCGAAGGTAGCTTTCTATCATCTCTCCCCACGTATCCCGAATACCTTTGGGGACCTTCGCATATCCATATCCCGGAAGATCGACATAATAGGTCAGTCCGTCGACCAGAAAAAAATTGATCAGTTGTGTGCGTCCGGGCGAAGAACTCGTTCGAGCCAGCCCCTGAGAGTTCGTCAGTGCATTCAATAAACTGGATTTGCCACTGTTGGAGCGACCGCAAAAAGCGATTTCAGGTTTTCTATCCTTGGGAAAGTCATTCGCTTGTTTCGCGCTCTTGACGAATCGGGCGGAACTGATTCTCACGATCTGGATCGCAAGGCTTTTGTCATTCTAGCAAGCGGACGTTCAAGAGTACCAGCAAAGATTCAATGCATCACCGAACCCTGCTGAAGATCTGAGTCACTGCCCGGCGTTCCAGTATTCCCGATCGGCGGCTGAAAATCGCTCTGTTCTCCATCTTCAGTAAGTGGAACAAGGGGGGCAGTGAGGGCGACCTTCAGGACTTCGTCCATGCTCTCCACGCAGTGTATCGTGAATTCATCCCGAATATCTTCAGGAATATCCGCAAGGTCTTTTTGATTGTCTTTTGGGACGATGATTGTGCGGATGCCCGCGCGATGTGCCGCAAGCATCTTCTCTTTCAACCCGCCAATCGGGAGCACTCGGCCTCGAAGCGTGATTTCGCCGGTCATGGCGACCTCACTGCTGACGGGGATCTTCGTCAGAACGCTGATCAGCGACGTCGCCATCGTGATTCCGGCCGATGGGCCATCTTTGGGTATGGCTCCTTCGGGGACGTGAATATGGATGTCGAGTCTTCTGTAAAAATCTTTCGGTATTCCAAAACTGTGGGCGCGCGAACGTACGTAGCTGAATGCCGCCTGTGCAGACTCCTGCATGACGTCCCCGAGTTTTCCGGTGAGCGTCAGTGTGCCTTTGCCGGGCATAGTCGTCGCTTCCGTTGTGAGAATCTCACCACCGACTTCTGTCCACGCCAGGCCTGTGACGAAGCCGACTTCGTTATGCTCCTCGCGCCGGTTGGAGCGATATTTGGCAATCCCCAGGTAGCTCGCAATGTTTTCCGATCCCAGAGTGACGCGATTCAGAGAAGGATCCTTCAGTACGGTTCGCGCGACTTTGCGGCAAATCGATGAGATTTCGCGCTCAAGGTTTCGCACACCTGCTTCTCGCGTGTAATTGCGGATCACCGATTGAACACCTTCTTCGGCAAATTCCAGATTCGCTGGCTTCAAGCCATTGGCTTCGGTCTGCTTGGGAATCAGAAAACGGCGAGCAATGACCGTCTTTTCCTGTTCGGTGTAACCCGGCAGGCGGAGCACCTCCATGCGGTCCTGCAAAGGCTGGGGAATGGGATGCAGCACGTTGGCTGTTGCGATGAACATCACCTGTGAAAGATCGTATTCCACGTCCAGGTAGTGGTCCTGGAAAGTTGTGTTTTGTTCCGGATCGAGTACTTCCAGTAAAGCCGCGGAAGGATCTCCTCGGAAATCCATACTCATCTTGTCGACTTCGTCGAGCAGGAATACCGGATTTACGGTGCCGGCTTTCTTCAGCATCTGAATGATCTGGCCGGGAAGAGCGCCAATATAAGTGCGGCGATGCCCTCGAATCTCCGCTTCATCCCGAACTCCGCCCAGGGCGATACGAACGAATTTACGTCCGGTCGCGCGAGCGATCGACATACCCAGCGAGGTTTTTCCAACCCCCGGAGGGCCTGCGAAACAAAGAATCGAGCCCTTTGGTTTTTTCACCAGCTGCCGAACGGCAAGGAATTCCAGGATTCGATCCTTAACCTTCTCGAGTCCGTAGTGATCTTCGTTCAGGATCTTCTCCGCAACATCGATGTCCTGAATTTCCTTCGATTTCTTTTTCCATGGAACGGCAAGAAGCCAGTCCAGGTAATTACGCGACACCGAAGACTCCGCAGACATCGGAGGCATCATCTCCAGACGTCGCAGTTCCTGCATTGCTTTTTGATTGGCATCCTTTGGCATGCCTGCAGCTTCAATCTTCCGTCGAAGTTCGTCGATTTCGGATTTTTCGTCCTTTTTCCCGAGCTCTTTCTGGATCGCCTTGATCTTCTCGTTCAGGTAGTACTCCTTCTGAGCACGCTCCATCTGGCGCTTTACACGATTCTGGACCGACCGATCGACCTGAAGTTTTTCAATCTCGATTTCGAGAACATCCACCAGCTTCTTGCCGCGCTCCACCGGATTGAAAATTTCCACCAATTCCTGTTTTTCTTCGATAGTGAGAACAATGTTCGCGCAGATGATATCGGCCAGCCTTCCGATTTCATCGACACGAATTGCAGTCAGCAGTTGTTCGGCATTCGAGTTCTGGGTGAGCTTGATGTATTGCTCGAATTGCTGGGTGAGTCTCGCCGCCAGCGTGTCGTAACCTGTGAACGACTGAGAGCGAAATGGCGACAATCGGAGGGTCGCCTGAATATATCCATCCTCGTCGGACATCTGCAGAATCCGTGCGCGTTCAATCCCTTCGACCAGGACCTTGGTATTTCCATCGGGGAGTTTCAAGCTCTGCACGATTGTGGCAATGGTACCGATCGGAAATATTTCAGCGGGCTTCGGATTGTCGATGGTGGCGTCGTGTTGTGTTGCCAGGAAGATCCGTTTATCGCCTCGCAGTGCGGCTTCCAGGGCATTGACGGAAGATTCGCGGCCAATAACAAATGGCACCATCATGAACGGGAAGATCACGACGTCGCGTATTGGTACCATGGGGAGCCGTGTCTGCTCGTATCTGTCTTTGGTGCTCATTCGTGACTTCCTGTCCTTGCTGTCTTATCCGGCCTTTTCAAACGGCAGATGGGCTTCTTTGTTGATCACCATCTCCTTGGTGATCGTTAACTCTTTAGGATCCCGCTGCTGTGGAAGCTGATACATCAGATCGAGCATCAGTTCTTCGAGAATAATTCGCAGCCCGCGGGCTCCCACATTACGGCGGATGGCTCCGTCTGCGATGGCTTCGAGTGCTTCGTCATCAAACCGCAGTTTGACATTCTCATACTCGAAGAGTTTCTGGTACTGCTTGACGAGCGCATTCTTCGGCCTTGTCAGAATTTCCACGAGGGCCTTTTGATCCAGATCGTGAAGTGTCGCCACAACGGGGACGCGTCCGACAAACTCCGGAATCATTCCATACTTGATCAGGTCTTCCGGCTCCAGCTGTTCAAGCGTTTCCGATCGCGGAGCCTTATTCTTTCCCCGGACTTCCCCCTGGAAGCCCATGGAGCTGTGAATCGCCAGACGCCGTTCGATCATCTTGTCCAGTCCGACGAATGCCCCTCCGCATATGAACAGGATGTTCGTCGTGTCCACCTGCGTGAACTCCTGATGAGGATGTTTTCGGCCTCCCTGGGGAGGAACATTAGCGATTGTTCCTTCCAACATTTTAAGAAGCGCCTGCTGGACACCTTCCCCGGAAACGTCCCGGGTTATAGACGGGTTTTCGTCTTTCCTGCCGATCTTATCGATCTCATCTATATAGATGATGCCGGTCTGTGCCCGTTCGATATCGCCGTTGGCGTTCTGGATCAATCGGAGAATGATATTTTCAACGTCTTCACCGACATAGCCAGCTTCGGTGAGTGTTGTGGCGTCCACAATGGCAAATGGCACGCTGAGAAGTCTTGCCAGGGTCTGCGCGAGAAGTGTCTTGCCCGTGCCGGTCGGCCCTATCAGAAGAATGTTGGACTTCTGGAGTTCCACATCCGATTTCTTCCTGGACATCTCGATCCGCTTGTAGTGGTTGTAAACCGCAACCGCCAGTTTTTTCTTGGAACGTTCCTGTCCGACGACATACTGATCCAGAAACGACTTGATCTCCAGTGGCTTAGGAAGATGAACGCTGCGGGGAGAAACATCGTAGTTCTGATCCTCATCGATGATTTCCTGGCAGACGCCTACACACTTATCGCAGATGAACACCGATTTTCCGGCGATCAGTTTTTTAACTTCATTCTGGCTGGCATCACAGAACGAACAGCGCAGTGCTTCGTCAGTATTTTTCTTCATCATGCCCGTTTCGAAATGACCTCATCGAGTATCCCGTAATCCTTGGACTGAGCTGCGGTCATAATGTAGTCCCGCTCCACATCCTTCTCAATACGTTCCAGCGGCTGCGCTGTATGTGACGCGAGAATTCTATTCAAATTCGCGCGAAGCCGCAGAATTTCGCGCGCCTGAAGGTCGATGTCGGTGGCCTGCCCCTGGAGTCCGCCCATCCACGGCTGATGGATCAGGATTCTGGAATGGGGCAGCGAGAACCGTTTTTTAGGTGCGCCCGCAGCGAGCAGAACTGCGGCCATGCTCGCCGCTTGTCCGACGCATATCGTGCTGACATCGTTCTTGATGAACTGCATCGTATCGTAAATTGCCAAACCGGCAGTAATTGAACCACCGGGACTGTTAATGTACAGAGAAATATCTCGATCCGGATCCTCGGCCTCCAGAAACAGCAACTGGGCAATAATCAGGTTCGAAACGTTGTCATCAATCGGCGTACCAATAAAGATGATGCTGTCACGCAGAAGTCTTGAATAAATATCGTAGGCGCGTTCGCCTCGGTTGGTCTGTTCAACAACCATCGGGATCAGGGTCATGTATTCCTCGCTATATCCGCTAAATGTCTCATGTAATTCTTAGGCCAGTGCACCTGTGGGTCAATAGGGAGTATTACGGAGTGATCGCCGGCTGAATCCGTGCTTTTTCATGTAAAAAGTCCAGAACTTTCTTGTTCATGATCTGTTCTCGCAATCGTGCCATTCCGGACTCGCGGCCAAGCACTTCCCGGATCTTTTCCACTGGCTTGCTCGCGTCGGTCGCGATTCGCTCGATCTCGGCATCGAGCTCCTCGTCCAGGACCTCAAGCTTTTCTTTTTCCGCGACGAACTGAAGGATCAGCGACCCGCGGACATCGCGAATGGACTGCTTGCGCTGGTCCTCGCGAATCTTTCCCCAGTCCACGTCGAGCCTCTGAGGATTCACTCCCTGCCGGGAAAGCTCTCGCACCATTCGTTGCATCCGGGTTTGAATCTGCCGATCGACCAGGGCATCGGGGACTTCGAACGTGTTGTTTTCTTCGAGCCAAAGTAGAATCTTTTCACGCAACTCCTCATTCGCATGTTCTCGCTTGTGCTTTTCCATGTCGCCCCGAACCTTCGAACGAAGATCTTCGATGGATTTGTAGTCTCCGATGCTCTGCGCAAATTCGTCGTTCAGTTCCGGAATCTTCTTTTCCTTCAGTGCTTCAACTTTGACCTGATAGTCGACAGTTTTCCCGGCCAGCCGCTTTTCGGGATAGTTGGAATCATAGGTCACGGAAAACTTCTTCTCGTCATTCTGTTTCGCGCCCAGCAGATTCTCGGTGAATTCCTTCAGTGTGGAGGCGCCGCCGATTTCAACCACAGCCTTGTCCGCCGCAATAGGTTCTTCTTCCGAACCCCGGATGATCCCCTGGAAGGAAATCTCCGCAAAATCGGATTCCCGGATCGGTCTGTCGTCATCCACGGGCGTGAGTTCGGACATGTCCTCCTGCAATTTCTTCAGCGTCGTTTCGATTTCAGAATCGTCAACCGAAACCGTGGCTTCCTGCGCGGGAATGCCGGTGTAATTGGATACGTTCAAATGCGGGTAAACCTCAAATACCGCCCTGAATTTCAGCGGAGCGCCGATCGTGTAATCGATGTTCTCAAAGCTGGGATCCGCAACCAGGTCCAAATTCCGTTCCTTCACGGCTTCGGAAAAACTCCGTGGGAGGATGTGCTGCATGACTTCGGAAACGATCTCCTCTTTATAGCGGGTTTTGATGACAGCGACCGGTGCTTTGCCAGGACGGAACCCCGGCACCTTTGCTTTCCGTGCAAACTCCTGGGCAATGTGCCCGATTTCGTGATCGACGACATCCTGTGGGACTTCGAAGTCGAGCGATTTTTTACATTCAGAAATATCGGTCAGTTCAACTTTCATCCTGGTTACGTATTCCTCGGTATTGGCATTGTAAAAGTGCGAAAGGAGGGACTCGAACCCTCACGAGTTACCCCACTGGCTTCTAAGACCAGCGCGTCTGCCAATTCCGCCACTTTCGCATTCAGGATTGATTTTGTGGGCATTGGCCAAGAGTGTCAACTACACTGCTCAAATGGCGAACACAACTGCAAGCGGATTGACATACACAGATCAGGTCGAGGGGACCGGCGCACAGGCGTCTGCCGGTATGACAGTGGAGGTTCATTATACGGGCTGGCTCTATGTCGATGGTAAGCGCGGGAGCAAGTTCGATAGTTCCGTGGGACGCGGTCCGTTCCGTTTTGGCCTCGGTGCAGGACAAGTCATCAAGGGCTGGGACGAAGGAGTCGCCGGAATGAAAATCGGCGGCAAGCGAGAATTGATCATCCCGCCTCCACTGGGATACGGCGCACGAGCCATACCTGGCGTGATTCCCGCGAATTCGACTTTGTGTTTTGAAGTTGAACTACTGAGCGTGAAGTGAGGTTTAGAGAAATGTTGGGTCGAATCCCTCGACCGAAGGGTGAGGTTGGCTCGGGCCAGCGGGGGATTCTTCAATACTTTTCCTTTTTGTACCCCCACCCCCCCGTTTTGCGGCACCTCTGCCTTCGGGGAAGGGATTCACGGAAGATTTTGCCGCTGATTTTGACAACGCGTTAACGAACCCGCGCACAGTACTCCGTAAATCCTTTGAGAAATTCAAGGAGTTGTTTCCGAATGGCTTCGTCCGTCATTTTTCCGCTCTCGTCGAAAACAGAGGCCGCGCGGGATACCATCATCCGGCCGCCAAACCATGGGTTTGTGCCAAGCGTTCGCAATACTGGAAGCCACGCGTTTTGACTTAGCACTGTCCCAAAACCGCCCGGGCTCGCCCCCATGATCGCCACCGCCTTCCCGCCAAACACGGACTTGACGTCGGAAGGCGGACGCGAAAGCCAATCCACCGCGTTCTTGAACACTCCGGGTATCGAGTTGTTGTATTCAGGCGTCGCCAGAAGCAGCCCATCGGCCCCGGCTACCGCTTTTTTCAAGTCCGCCACGCGCTGAGGTATGCCTTCGTTGGTCTCCACATCCCCGTTATAAAGAGGAATGCCGTCAATAGTTTCGATTCGCAACTCGGACCCTCGCGGCATCAGTTCCGCCGCAGCGCGCAGCAACGCCGAATTGTATGAGCCGCGCCGCAAGCTTCCGGATATTCCAACGATTGTGGACACGAAAATATTTCCTTTCTGCTCTGCCGTGGTGATTCGTTTGCTAAAACTGCAGCTGGGTGGGATGCAGGCACACTTGCAATTCCGCAAACAAGCGTGCAGTGCCTGCCTGGCGAGATGAAAGTCTTTCTTTCCCTGGTGGTACGCCGCCAATCATGACAAGCCCAGACGGTCCCATCGCGGAATCTTCGTGGAGACGAATATTCCCGCCGTGGGCTTGACGCCTGAAGGGCACACGCCGAGCTTAGGCGTTTCGCATTCGGGGCATGCCCTGTGGCTTACCGTGGTTTAGACAATAATATAGGAGTTCAGAGCTTCTTTTCGCGCGGCAGCAGCTTCCGCGGAGAGCGCAACAACTTCGACTCGCTGTCCTTCTTCCAGTTCCTGGAGCAGGACAGTCTTGCCGTTGCTAAACTCCACTGCATCGCGATGCGTGGCCTCCTCCAGCGACCTCTGGCGGAAGACCACCACTTCAGTCGCCAACACTCCGGCTGAGAACTGAAGTGACTGCGGGATGCCGGTCAATATCAACTGGGCGCCGTCCGGGATGCACACGGCGCATTCCGAAGACGGCTTGACAAAGTTCTCTGCCAGCAACACAAGGAAATTCTTGGATTTCGTATCTGGCTGCAGGTAATTGGGGGAAGTCAGTCCCTTGGACCCCGTGTGAAAGCGGTGAACCACCAGTATCTCCCCTTCAACCGCAAGCCGGTTCTCGATGCCGTGAAGTGAATAGTCGCACATGGTCATTCTCCTTCCCTGACAAGTCTTGGACAGCAGTCGAGCTACACAATGCAAGCGCTCTTCCAAAAACTTCGAGCCGTGTTCGACATGCATACGGCCTTTGTTTGCTTCTGATCCTCGATCGGTACCCTCCTTCAATTCCCGGAAAGCCTGCGTGTTATCGGAAATGTTTCCCGGAGGTGGAACCCCGGGGGCATGTTATGGGCAATTTGTGTCCTCGCTGTTCCTCAATGTGCTCTCCCGATTTTTCTAACGACGGATTCTGGTTTTCTTGAGCAGAACGTCTACTGCGCCTGTGCCACCGTCCTGCGGGCGGGCTGAACAAAATGCGAGAACAATCGTGATTTCCTGGAGCAGTTGCCGGACTCTCGATTTGAGTACCGGTTGGCGCCCGATGGACCCATGTCCCTTACCGTGCACAACACGTACCGCACTCCGCCCCGCGGTTTGAGAGTCTTGAAGAAACTGTTGAAGTCGACTGGTCGCTTCGACCGACGTTAGTCCGTGGAGGTCCAGGATTGCTTCAATAGGGAAATGACCGCGTCGCAGTTTTTGAAGAGAGGATGCTTGAATTCCGGGACGGAGGAATCGCAATTCCTCACCGAACTCCGATGCGATTTCTTCTGGTGCGGGCGGTGCTGCAGCGAAGTCGGTTTGAACGGGCCTCGAAGCCGCCTGCTTGTGGCCAAGACGTTTTACCCCGCGCATTGCCTGATCGAAGAGCTCGGAATCGTCCTGGTTTTTGTCGTCTGGATCGCGAGCTTTCATGAAGCGGCCTCCAAAATAGTTTAGGCCATTGTGCGGCGGATGCCTTCGGAGAAGGCAACACGGCGGTGCAACTTCTCCGCATCAGTTGACGATGAAATATCTCCACGTCGGTTTACGCCCACCTGTTATGGTGACGCATGTTGATTTTCAAAAGGGGAGATGAAACCGATAGCGCCGATTGCGTTTGTAACGTATGCTTCTAGGCCAGATAACAATTTCTCTTTCTAGGCTGGCTTGATCCCCTCTCTGATGAAACCCGTGGCACACGGGTCAGGTCCTCCAAGCGAGAAGGTACCCACGAATTCAGAAGGAAAGGATCAGGTGAGTCTGAATGAATATTCTCCTCTACAATCCGGATAATGGTGTGACCCACAACTTCATGCCGCATCTCTGGATGTTTCTGCTTCAGTCTCTGACACCTCCAGGACACAAAGTATTTCTTATCGACGGCAATGCCCAGCCGATGGATGAAATCCAGCTGGCCGAATACATCCGGGCAAATGATATCAAGCTGGTCGGTATCGGTGCCATGACACGAATGGCGGCCCGCGCGTACAGGATGGCTGACGCCGTGCGATCCGCCGGCGCCAAAGTGGTGATGGGTGGCCCGCATGTCACGGAAGTTCCTGATGAACCACTGGGTCGAGGGGCCGAGCCTCGACATGCGGATGCGATTGCGCTTGGAGAAGCGGATGCGACATGGCCTCGCATTGTCGAAGACGCGGCAAACGGAGTTCTTGCGGAAATATACAAGCCGCTCGGCAATGATGGGAAGGAAGTCAAGCCTTCACTGCAGGACTACCCCACCATACCTTGGGACACCATCGATCTTTCGCAGTTTGACCTGATGGCGAAGATGCCGGCATGGGCCCGCTTTGGGCTTCAGAAAGCCGGGCTCCCATGGAAAAGCCTTTGCGTTGTACCGATGGAATCGGGTCGTGGATGTCCATATGGTTGCGACTTCTGTACGGTAACGGGGTTCTTTGGTGATTCCATTCGCTTCCGTACGGACCAGAGTGTGGTTGATGAACTTCTGATGATCAAGGCGCGCGCCGAGAAGGAAAAGGGCAAAGTCGGCGTATTTTTCATCGACGATAACTTCGCCATCAATGTGAAGCGCGCAAAGTCTCTGATGCGGGAAATCATTCGCCGCGACGCCGTTGTTCCGTGGATTGCGCAGATCAGCATCAACCTGCTTCGCGACGAAGAATTGCTCGACCTGATTCATGCCAGCGGAGGGCGCTGGATCTTCATCGGACTGGAATCCATCGACAGCGACAATCTGAAGGATGTCAACAAGGGCTTCAACAAGCCCTCCGAATATGCCGGGATTCTGCAGCGGCTTGCCGATCGCGGAATTTATGCCATCACATCATTCATCTTTGGAATGGATGGCGATACAGTCGGAGTCTCCAAGCGGACCACCGATGTGATCGAGAGCTGGCCGCCTGGGCTTCCCGTCTTTGGGTTGCTCACGCCGTATCCGGCTACGCCCCTCTATGACCGGCTGATGAAGGAAGGCCGGCTGACACGGCCGCAGCACTGGCTCGACTTCAAGCCATTTCGCATGGCGTTTTCGCCAAAGGGCATCGAGGTCGAGCAGGCAGAAAAGGAAGTTCGGCAGGCATGGACGCGCTGTTACGAAGCCGACGCGCTTGCTGCTGCCATCGACAAGATTCGCGACCGTCCCTTTGGCGAACGCGCGGTGCTTCTCTTTACTCGCTTGATGTTCCGGGGAATTTATTTTCCGCAAATGAAGCGAAGCGACTGGGTGAAACTGTTGTGGTCCAATCGCAACAGCATCACGCGACTCGTGCGTGAAGGTTTTGCCTTGCACCGCGGCAAGAAACCGAAGGTCTGGCCGTCACCGAAATTGGCGGATAATTACCGCTCTGGAGACGCATGAAGGACAGCAACAGGATGATCCACTACCTGGGGTTCAAGTCGACTCCAAATGGCGGTCGTCGTCTCGAATTCAGCGTCGATGAATCCCACGAAGTCACCGCATTGTTTGCGATTACCATCTCGGGCTCGTTCTTTACCGGGCCCGGAAAAATCTCCTTTCAGGAATCCGCCGGAATCTGCCGGACGATGCTGCTCAAGGGCCTGGACGCCGGGACCTTGGATGGCCCATCGCAAGGTAAAACTGCACAGCTGGAATTGACTCCTGTGGACGTTGCCCAATTTCGGGAAGCTCCAAGGGGACGTCGCTGAACTTCGGGAATTTCGGGTTACAATATTTCGGTTCGAAAACACGGAGATCCGTCATCAGGGGGAGCTTGAATGGCTAAAAGCACACGTCCCACCGCGAACAAGCGCGCTCGGGAAAAAGCTCGAATTGACCGCCAGAAGGAAAAAGAACGCCGTAGAGCGGAAGTTCGAGAAAAGAAAGCATCAGCACCCACACGGGAAGGCGACGAGGATCCGGATATTGCCGGTATCGTGGCGGGGCCCCAGCCTCGTCCGGAGTGGCTCGACGACGAAGAAGAGGTCGAGGATTCTGACGACGATGTGGAGTCGCCGAGTCGCAGTTAACGCTTTGTAGCGTCACCGGACCAGCTCCAGACGGAGATGGTCAAGGCGAAAGGCAGGGTGAGAGGACTAATGAAGAAGTTCTAAGGTTCTCCGATCAGGTTCGCCATTGAAATACTTCTGCAAATTTTCTTCGAAGAGCGCATTTTTCGTGGCCACGCGCGAAAACAAAGTCATACACGATCGGAACTTCAAGTCGTCGGGAGAACCGAAAATCTCATGTGCGGTTTTTCCGGATACCTCAAACACCAGGGCCGCACATTCTGCCAAACGCTTTCCGAGCACGGGATGCTTCATGTAAGCCTCAGCCTCTTCGAGTGATGAAATGGCAAACCGTACGGCCATTTCGCTGGTTCCCAGCCCGGCTATCTGGGGAAAGATGAACCACATCCAGTGTCCGGTCTTTTGACCGCGCTTCAATTCCGAACACGCATGCAAGTAAACCCGATCCTGCGCGTCAAGGAATCGATGGAGATGGTAGGGATCCCCCTGCGCAATTGTCATTTGAAATGTTATCCGTAGGATTCATACGTAATCTGGTCTTTCGTTACGCCCAGTGATTTCAGATCCTCAAGTATGGATTCCAGAAAGCGAGGCTGCGGCTCTGTTCCTTTTTCGCGGGCTGCCAGTCGATCCGCTGCGGAAACTGCAGGGCCGCATACAAAGAAGTGACAATCCCGCGAGGCCGGTACGATTTCTTCAAGCATCTTCAGATTCACTCGTCCCGAACGGAAATTGGGACCATGCGAGGATGCATCGGGCTCTCTCGTGAGTGTGTGAATGATTTTCACCCGGTCCGGATGGAGCCGTTCGATATTTTCAAGTTCGGCCCGAAAGATGATGTCGTTCCACTCTCGATTGGAATAGATCAAGGTGTGGCGGACATCGGGATGCAGCTCCAAAGCACTTTTAATGATAGCGAAGTTCGGAACGCTTCCGGAGCCCGCGCAGATATGAACCAGATGATTTGTCTTCGCCAGGATTCTGGAGCTGAGCGTATAAGGACCCGTGAATCCGGTAATGATCAAGCGCGTCCCGCGTGGCGTCCGATGCACAAGCAGAGGAGACAGCAGCGGCGGATACTTCGTCGTACCGGAAACGTAGGCCTCTTCCTTAACTGTGATTGCGATATAACGCTCATGCGGCGCCGATGACATGGAATACGCCCGCGGCGGCTCCTTCTTCCCTTTAAGGTCTTCAAGAAAAGCGATGAACCGTTCGAGGCTCTGGAATTGATGAGGGTCGACGGTAAGGAAATGTCCCGCTTCATAATCCAGTCGTTCGTTTCCAGTGAATAAAACAAGTGTGGTGGTGTCTGGCGTTTCGCGGATGACGTCGGCCACCATCGCTTCGAGCTCCTTGATCCGCCGTCTTTCGGGGGTGGTTGTTTCTGAAGTCCTGCTCATTCAGTCATTCTAGCCTTCGGCGGTCTTTAAGATGAATATCCTTTGTCCGGATCCCTATACTTGTCCCGAGGTGTGAAGCAGTATGGCCGGATGGGGCCGTCATTTTTTCTATCGGAAGGAAGTCTGGAAGACCACATGGACGTTTCGATTGACGGTGCTCTTCGTTTTCATTGCCGTTGCGCTGTTGACGCGCAATGTTCTGGCGAATCGTATCGGGAAAAGCCTTGTCTGTGTGGAGCACGCAAATCCGAGCGACGCAATCCTTGTAGAGAATTTCGATCCGGAGTATCTGGTGTTCGAACGTGCTGCAACGTTGAAGAGCCAGGGAGTCGCGTCAAGAGTATTTGTTCCCGTATCCGGAAGTGCCGATCCGGAATATCCCGATGCGTCCTCGACTGGTGTTGTGAATGAATTCGCCCGGGTCGCCCGACTGACGAATCTTACCCCGATACCAATCCACCAATCGGAACCGATCACGCTGAATGCCGCAATGGATGTTCGCGACTTCCTTCTCAAAGAACATATGAGATCCGTGATTTTCGTGACACCGGGTTTTCGCAGCCAGCGTTCCGTCCTTGTTTACGAGAAGATATTCACTCCCGCCGGAATTCAATTTGGATGTGTTCCTGTTTTTGGGAATCAGACACCAGAGAACTGGACCACAAGCTGGCACGGAATTCAGGACGTCATCCTGCAACTCGGAAAGCTTCAGTACTACCGGTTCTATGTCCTGCGTCGATATTAGGCCTCTGTGAGTTGGCCGCAATGAGTCGGCGCAATAGAAGCGGTATACATTCAGTACTCAAACCCCGTTTCGGGGGGTCGCCACCGACGAGAGCTATATTGCACAGTTTCGAATTGAATTCATCTCTACACTGAAGCTGCAGGTAAGTTCAACAAGAGAGATCTCCAGGAGGGATTAATGCGAAAGTTCTATGTCGTTTTAGCGCTGATTATGTTTTGTGGCATCGCGATGGCTTCCAAGCAATTCCCAATGACCGCCAATTCCGTTGTCCCCGCAGCTCGCGGACATGTTGAGGTCGATAAAGACAAGAACGGAAATCTGCAAGTGAGTGTTCACGTAGAACATCTTGCCAATCCGCAAAATTTGACGCCAGCTGCATCTTCGTATGTTGTGTGGCTCCAGGATCGGTCTGGCGCTCCCGAGAATAAAGGTCAGATGAAGGTGGATAAGAATCTCAATGGCAGTCTCGAAATGACGACGTCATTGAAAAGCTTCGATCTCTTTATTACGGGCGAAAAGGACTTCAATGCAAGGACGCCCGCTGGAACCGAAGTTTTGAGAGCGTCAATCCAGCAACAGTAGTCAAACGCCCTTCTGTGGCTTGACGTCTGTTGGTCAGACCGCGAGATGTCGGCGCGGTCCAGCTTCGGCCAGGGATGCCGATTTTGGCACCGCGGCCCAAACTGACATGCCCATCGAGAACTCGGTGTTCTATATTTGCGCGGTTTACGGCGGGAGTCTGGAGTGAGTACGCTTTCAGCTCGTGCTTCAATCGCGTAAAACATTGTGAGCAGTTCGGCTCTAACTGTGATCACACCGTTGTAGGTGAACAGGCCTAACGTCCGGATATTTGTTCATGAAGTGAGACGCTCTATTTGGCTCGATTGGATTATTCCTGATTACGCAGACTGGAAGCTGCCCATAAAAGTCATTGGGAACACCGCTATGGCGCTCTTCGTGTTGTGCTTGCTAGGACGCGAGTGTGCTTTCGACGGGTGGCGTCTGACCCAGACGGATACGATTCTTGTTCTTACACACAGGAAGACTTGAACGCATCAAAGCTCGACAGGAAAACTGGATTTCACGTTACGCTGTACGTCTGTGCGTGACGCCAATGTACTCCGGGTTGCTGGCAAAAAGAGTTAAACACCACGAGCCCTATGCGGGTTCCCGGTTATCACCATCAGGTCAGGATTAGAAATATCGTTGTGGGCAGATGGATCAACTCCGTCTGCATAACACGCGTCCTGGCGACCCATTTTCGAAGATCGCTTTCCGCGTCGACCTCACCATTGTGGCCGGCAATCAGTTTTTCCAATGCCGATATCGATTCCATCACTGAATACGAAGAACGACGCCTGATTTGCCGGCCCTCACGCGCCCACATAGTGCGATGTTATGAGCATGCAGTCCCTTTAAAGTGTCGTCACTCCACCAAAAATCCAGCTGTAACGTATTGATCGCTTTCTGTGTCACTACAAACCGAAGTGAATATTTGTTGATGCCGGAAAAAGTTGTAGTCAATCCGCAAACGTTTTCTGTATATTGCCCGCCATTGAGTACGGCCGTTGTTCTGGGCTGATGCAAAAGCAACGAGGGATCGAGATGTAGCAGCCACTGCCGACTAACGCTAAACCATCGCTGAAGGATTCATCGACATTTCAAACTTTGTTACTTGGCGTATTTCCAAGTTACGTCATCCCACGTTCGGAGAGGAAATCGAAGATGCGTAATCCCAAAGCTTTAATGGTATCGCGCGGGCGCGGCGTTTCGCAGGTACGGCAAGATCTGCTCGCGAACCCAAAACTAAGGATGGAGTCCCCTCTTGACCATCCGATTGGTGAACGGAGTGACCCGTCAATTCAATTCAAGATCCGTACTAAAACCAGGAAGCTGCATAAGACAAATCACCAGTTGGCTGGAACAAATAAGAATTCTGCACTTGACGGATCTATGCGCTTAAAGAGGACGGTTCCGAAAGCAGCGCGACTAGCCGGACAAATCAGAATCAACATTATTTGGCGAGCGTTTCAGTATTTTCCGCCATTGAAGAAAATCTATCTTCACATTTCCGATCATCCTGGAGAACCCCTGTCGTTGGCGGAAGCCGCAAATATCGTGGCGATGGGCCGTACATACTTTGCCTCATACTTTCACCGACACGCAGGTGTGACATTCAAGTACTGGAGCGACTTTCTTCGAGTGGAACGCGCAATAACTCTGTTCCGGTCATCCAACCGAACTGTCCTGGACGTCGCGCAAGCTTGCGGCTTCACTGACGCCACCACTTTTTCGCGGACCTTTCGCAGGATTAAGGGAGTAACGCCGATCCGATGCCGACAAGGCCTCAAGGTCAACATGGGTCTGCCGGTTCCGTAACAATCGCCGAAAGATTCATAACAATCGCCGAAAAAATCATAACAATCGCCGAGATTTCGGGCATTTGCTTCGTGTAGTCTGCCAGCGATTTTCCGGCACGATTTGCGGGATTACCGCACCGTGCAACGGCTTCACAATCGCTGCAGCTTTATCGGACCATTCCCACGGTTGCAGGTTTGTTCAAGCCAGGACGGAATCAGCAGGATGTATCGAGGAGGCGAACAATTTTGTTTACTGAAGTCTGCATCTGCTTCTGGCCCATTTCCTCTATTACTCGCTATACCCATATCCCATAAAAGGAAAATCCATGGAAAAGAGACTTGATCTCAATCAGGCATCAGTCAGCGACCTCGAAAAAATTTCCGGCGTCACTCGTACGCTCGCCCGCCGCATCATTGCTGAGCGTGACCGGCAGGGTGGCATTGCCACTCTCGCCACACTGCGCGACATCAGCGGCGTTACACCGGAAGTGCTGGCTGTCCTTAAGGAAAATCTCGTGGTCCCTGCGACTTCGCTGCAGGAAAAAACGCAGATCGTCCGAGTCAATCTGGATCCGCAGTCTCAGCACCCGGACAGCTATGCCGGGTACAAGGTGACGGCGGATCTCGTCGCATTGACCGTGCTTCCAGGCACCGATGATCAGGTCGCTGTACCGCGAGCCACCACCAGCGATGCTTCGCCCGAAGGCCTGGCAACGCTGACATTACCGGATCTGGCGGTGATTCAAGGGCCTATCACCTTTATCGTGCGCGCCCCGGACGGCCAGATTCTGTCGCGAGTGGAGCGGTCCAAGAGCGATCTGCGCGAGACGCTGCCCCTTCCTGTGACCCCGCGCGAACTCCCGACAACTCAGCCCGCCAATGATCCGGGTTTCAAAAAACCGCAGAAACTGCGTGGACGGGTGATCGATCGTGAAGGCCGCACCCAGATTGCAAGCAAGCAAGTCATTATTTGGACTGCAAAGACTCCGGCGCCGCAGGACGCAGACTTTGCTGCGGCCATGGTTGCAGAGACCGATGAGACTGGATACTTTTCCGGTACCTATCCTCTCGGTCAATTCACCGCCGCGCATGCCACGGTTGCACTGGATCCTGCACAGGCCGTCACAATTCGGTTAAGCGATGAAAGGGCGATGCCCGCCGAGGTGATCTTAGTGGTTGATGCACCGCGGCGCGTAGCCGATCCGCAAGACAAGGACTGCGCCTGTTCGACCGAAATGACGCCCCGCAACCCCGATGCGGGGGATCTCGTAAATGGGGCGTTCAGTTCCGACATCGGGCAGGGCCGCTGCGTCGACTTCACACGTCCAGACAGGACGTTACAGGAATTCTCCTACAGCTACGTTCTTCGGACGACGGAGCCCTCCATTAAAGGCCTGACGCTTTCCGAACCCACACGCATTCCATCTTCTGTGCTGGGCGAAATCATAAAGCTATCGAATCTTTCTGCGATGACTATTACCCCTCGCACATTGTCGACGGGCAGCAGCGATAACAACCCAGCAATCGCGGCAGAGACCTTTGAACTGCATGCTGACTTGTTTCGCAAGACGGTAAGTAATCCCGATAAGGCCAATGCTGCGTCGATCCTCGATCTGGCCCGAACCAGCAAGTATTTGGATATTGTCCGTGCCATCGATAAATCCCTCGTGGTTGCTCCGGACCGCACGCGGCTCAGTTGCCGAAATCCCGTCGATTGGGATGACGACCCGACCATCTATCAGGCCTGTACTGTGGCTCATGGCCATATTCTCCACTTCAAACAGGAATGGATTGCGGACGGCTATTCGATGGGGAGACTGCTGTACAGTCTGCCTCTGGCGCCCGGTCAGAAGAAACAGATTGCGGTGCTCGATTGGGAACGGCGCGAATCGGCAATCCGCCAGGAGGCGCTTGAAGAAACCGAAAGCCTTCAGGCGACTCTCTCTCGCGATCGCGATATCGGCGAAATGGTGAGCTCTGTCTTGAGTGAAAGCTCCCGGGGCGGTTCGTCCGCCAACAGTAGCGCGATAGCAGGTGGCATCGGCGTTGGTGCGATTCTCGGACCAGTCGGTGGTCTACTCGGTATTGGCGGCGGCTCCAGTAACGCGAACTCGACAGCCTGGCAAGATTCTTCACGCAACGTTTCTGCCGACAGCCTACAAACGCTGCGCGACCGCACCTCTCAGGCGGCGGCCTCGATGCGTGCACAACGTTCAACGGTTATTCAAACCGTGACGCAGGGTGAGCGCGTTGCCGTTACGACGGAGTCGGTTGCCAACTACAACCATTGCCATGCGATGACTGTGGAGTACTTCGAAGTGCTCCGTCATCTTATTGTCAAGCAACGTATCGTCGATGTGCAGGAGTGTCTTTTCGTACCATTGCAAATGTCCCGCTTTGACCGCGCTAAAGCGCTACGCTGGCGGAATACGCTGAAGCTCGTCGTGCCGGACCGTGCGTTAAAAGCTGGATTCGAAGCGCTCGAACGTATGGACAACAACTACGAAGGAAGCGACATGCCGACCGGCGCGTACGCCGATGAAAAGCTGGATTATGTGGAAGGTGAACTGACGCTCCGCTTCCAGCTGTCGCGGCCACGCGACAACGACCAGGAGGATTTCAACCCAGCCAGCTGGAACTGGATGGGGCTGCTGCTGCCCATGCTCAACCCGCAGGAGTTGTATAGGAATTTTCTCAAAGGCCAGTCGCTCAAAGATCGAATTTTCCTGGAACAGGTCGGACCGCGCATAGCGCGCGCCTTCGTTGATCTCATGAAAGTGGCATGGGTGGACAGCAGTGATGTGGAACATCCGCTGCCCATCGACACCACGCTGCTGTCCAATTTCATCAATGACACACCGCTCGCGGTGTCTCTGCGACTGTCTGGCGCTGTGCCTCCTGTCGCGCGCAAGGACATCAAGTTCATCAAGATCAGTGAATTCGCCTTTCCTGGAGTTCTCTTCGCGAACGTCCTACCCGCCAATTCGCGCGTCATTGTTGACGGCGGACAGATATCGTATCGGACGAAGTATTCATCAGGCTATCTCTTCCGCAGCGGGCGCGTGGCCAATGACCTGACCGGCTCCGATTCCGTCCGCGTTTATACACCCCTCACGCTGGAGGAATTGAGGAAGCCCCGGGAGGAGGACAAGGAATTGGCTCGCCGCCTACTCGACCACCTCAACGAGAACATCGAGCGCTATCATCATGCCCTCTGGTGGCGGATGAGCCCCGACCGTCGATACATGCTCCTCGACGGTTTTGAGGCACCGAACAGCGGTGGCCGCAGCGTAGCGTCGGTGGTGGACAACACGCTGATTGGGATCGTCGGCAATTCACTGGTTATGCCCGTCTCACGCGGCTATCACCTGGATCCGACGTTCAATCAGGACACGGAGAATCCGATTGATCTGCTCGAACACTATCAGCCTAATACCCCAATCGAGCCCGTTCGCGTTGCTATCCCGACTCGCGGCGTTTATGCGGAAGCCGTCATGGGCGCCTGCAATTCGTGTGAGAGGAAGGAAGAGGAACGCTTCTGGCGTTGGGAAGAGTCCCCGATTCCGGACAACCCGCCCGCAATTCTGCCGGTCAGTACGGAGAGCCGTCAGTCGCCATCGCCGGACCTGACGGCGAAAGATTTGCCCGCCCCTATTATTGCCATGCAGTCGGCTCCTGCCGCGCCTGATCCGACGGGTCTTTCAGGTGCGCTCAACCTGCTGGGACAGGCCGGCCTGTTTAAGGACATCACCGGACTGGAAGGCAATCAGAAGAATGCTGCCGCCGCGTTGCAGGGCGCATTTGATACTGCACAATTCTTTGGCGGCAAGGCCGCAGACCTTGCGCTGCAGGCAAGGATGGCCAAGGACATCGACAAGGCGACTCGCGCCATTCAAAGCGCCAGGGACAACAAACTTATCACCGACGCGCAGGCGCAGGAGCTTACCAAGAATGCCATCAGCGGTATGATCGGCGGTGGCGCTAAGCCGGGTGAGGACGAAAAGTTGACATCCGTGCCCGAGGTCAAGGAAGCCATTCAACGCGCCAGCGATGCGCCCGGAGGCGAAATTAACGTGTCGCGTGCCACTGCCGGCGGACGAGAGAATCTTGAGGTCAAGATTCCGGGCGAAGATTCCGGACGATCATGGATTATTGAACCGGCGGACAAGAAAGCCTGGGCGAACAGCCGCTCATTCAATCCAGCGAAGAATGGCGGCGACAAGACCGGAGTCACTAAACTCACCGTACGGACGAGACCCATTCCCGAAGGCGGCTCTGTGAGGTGGAGTGTGCCGCCCGACCAGGTCGGCCGTTATCGCCTCAAGGGTGGCGCAAATGTCCAGTCCGGGCTGACCGCAGATGTTACCGGCATCCAGCCTGGGCTTACTGCGATCGACTTCGACGTATTTGACGCGGACGGAAAATCCGTGGAGAGTCAGAAGTACCCCCTAAGCTTTCCGCAGTTTGTCGCTGTCGATGTCGATGCGTCATTCACCGCTCTTTTGACCGGTTATAGCCTGATCGACTTTGAGATCCGGCAGGCGCTGGGCGTGGCACAAGAGGTCTGTAATACACTTCTGCAGACAGCGAACGTCAGGACGATCTGGCTGCCCTTCGGCGAAACCCTGCCGGCGCAGTTTGGGGCCGGTCAACCGGGCGCCAACATGGTAACTCGGGCCACATTCCGTGACACGGGAGGCTTCGCGCTTTACGGCCTGACCCATGCGCCGTTTGGACCAAATGTCTTTAACGAGGCCATCGACATATTCGCCGGGGCCTTTGACGACCCCGTCGCCGGAAACGCCAATGAGAACCTGGATGAAGTGACTAACCAGGTGGTTGCGATCCTGGCGACTTCTGGCCTGACGAGCTCCGTCGAAAAAGATTTGGGTATACAGATACTAGGCCGCCTTTACGGCGAAACGTTGGCGCACGAAATCGTCCATAGCCTGATCGGACAGACACTCACCAGTCTGCCGAACCACGACCACAATGCGCATCCCGGTGTAGTGGGCGATTTGATGAACCAGGGAATCGATCGATCGTTCGAGAACCGCACTGGCTGCTCGCTTAATGGTGGTGTCGTCAGCACGCCGATCGCGGACAGTGTCAGCTTGCTGCCGGGCATAGCAGCGATCAATGTGCCTACGGGCACCGCTCAGGCCCAGATTGATGCAAACTTCCCGGTGCCACCAATGTTCCGGTAAGCCGGGAAAAGTCGGCCCATGGATAGCCCGGATAAGTTAGTTCTTTCGCCATCTCCTAGTCGAAGTCGTGGAAATGCGATTATCTTGGTACGCTGCCACAGGTCGCCGCTGACCACAGTCAAGCTCCAGCAGATACCATATAGGGTCTCCCGGCGACTTCTGCTGCTGTGGCGGAGCCGCAAAAAGCCAGGCAGGGCCGCCGCCGCTTCTTACGCTTTCAAGCAACGAGTTGTTCGGTTTCTCTTGAGAATTCGGACAACTCGTCTCTCGCGTGCAGGCGCCTGAGGCCTCGCGCAGGCCTCCCGAAATTTCAATATTGAAATCGTTCCCCGCAACCGGAAGAGGGCTGTATTCTCACGGTCCGTTGCACCATCTGGCTTGATGGAGGTGAGAGTTAGATGAAGTTGATTTGCTCTTTAAGAGTTGAATCCTGGGTCTTGACGTCTGCTTTGGTAGTCGGTGTTGCTACTTATTAACTTCCCCGACAACCGAAGAGCAACGGAATTGTGCCTCGATCATTCACGAGCATCGGGATTGTCGTCGATGGAACGCTCTATTTGTTCGACTCGGGAGCAGGCGTGGGACGGCGGATCATGGAGGCTTGACCGAAGCTGGCCGCGCTCAAGCTCCGGAGACTTGGACCGGTTTCTATTTCTCGTCTTCACCTGGACCACACCCTTGGTCTTTCAACGTTCCTCTTCAACCACTCGATGAGTTCAGAATATTTGGAACTCGGTGGCGGCGATCTTTTGGTGTTGCAGTCCCACCCGTTAGCGCTGTTGTGAAAGCCGATGGAACATTCGAGTTTTCCAATGGTCCACCAGGAGAGTACGAGTTTGGAGAACCTACACTTCTTGCATTCGGTGCCACGGAATTGCGCGCATATGATCTTGGCGGTAGACAGCCCTGGCTCGATTCCGGCCCGGACGTCAACGACGTTTGGGCCACTAACTTGGATGGCGCCCAATTTTAGATTCCGAGGAACTGCTTCCGTGCTACCCCAACGCTACCCCCCAACAGAAAAGGCCCCTATTTGGCGGGGGCCTTATCGTTTCGATTCTATTTTATGAGCCGTGGTGGAATCGAACCACCAACCTACTAATGAAGAGCAAGAGAATTGTGAAACTGCATGAGACCACCTGAAACAATAAAGCCAACCAATCGCATACCGTTATTAAGCGGTAGATGATTCACGCGATCTCATCGGGGTGCATCAAGTTTCAACTTTTTGTTACCCAGTGTTACCCCAGGAATAATATTCAGAACTTCAGACACACGATCTTGGCGATCTTGAAAACTGAGTATTCCAGTTCGATTCAGTGAAGGCCACAGCTGGATCTTCAGGCGGTGCTCCACTTCCCCTTCTTTATCTTCACGGATCCGCCGACGCCACCGACGACCGTACCAGATTCTCCGCAGCATCATCGTTGCCCTGCGAGATAAGGCATCTTCCAGTGACTCGGAGTAGCGCATTACCTACTGGCGGGTGCTCGTTGGCAACGTCTATGAAGGCGGGCGGCTGCTTCTCCTTTCTTTCAACCCGCGGTTGACGAGCATCGGGTCGATCTTCGGATCGCGGCCGCGGAAATCACGGAACATCTTCGCCTGATCCTCGGTGTTGCCGCGCGACAAAATGAGATCACGAAAGCGCTGGCCGTTCTCGCGCGTGAGACCGCCGTGCACCTCGAACCACGAGTACGCATCGTCATCGAGCATCTCGGACCAAAGATACGCGTAGTAGCCCGACGCGTAGCCGATCGCCCAGATGTGCAGAAAGTAACTCGACCGATACCGTGATGGCACTTGTGAGAAGTCGAGATGCGCCCTCGCGAGCGACTCGGCCTCAAACTTGTCGACGTCCTGATTCCGCGCATCGGCGGGCAGCGTGTGCCACGCCATGTCGAGCGACGCGGCCGCCAGCAGTTCCGTGAGCGCGTACCCTTGATTGAACTTCGACGCCTTCTTGATCTTGTCGACCAGCGCCTGCGGCATCGGCGCGCCGGTTTGGTAGTGCTTGGCGTAGTTGGAGAACACTCTCGGCTCGAGCGCCCAGTGCTCGTTGAACTGCGACGGGAATTCCACGAAGTCGCGCGCGACCGCCGTGCCCGAGAGCGTCGGATACTGCTGGTTCGCAAACATCCCGTGCAGCCCGTGCCCGAACTCATGGAACATTGTCGTCACATCGTCAAAGGTGATGAGCGCAGGCTCGCCCGGCACGGGCTTCGCGAAGTTGGCAACGTTATAAATGATCGGCTGTGTGCCGAGAAGTTTCGTCTGCTGGACCATGATGTCCATCCACGAGCCGCCATTTTTGTTATCGCGCTTGAAGTAGTCGCAGTAGAAGAGCGCGAGGTGCTTGCCGTCGCGGTCGAACACCTCGAACACGCGCACGTCCGGCTGATAGACCGGCAGACCCTTCAGCTCCTGGAAGGTGAGACCGTAGAGTTCGTGCGCGGCAAAGAAGACGCCGTCAGTGAGCACGCGGCTGAGTTCGAAGTATGGCTTCACTTCTTCCGCATCGAAATTGAACTTCACTTTGCGCACTTGATTGGCGTGAAAGTCCCAATCCCATGGCTCGAGCTTGAATCCGCCCTTCTGCTGGTCGATGAGCGCCTGAATGTCGGCCGCCTCGCCTTTGGCTTTCGCTGTCGCCGTAGGCACGAGATCCGTCAGGAACTTCTGCACGTTCGCCGGCACTTTGGCCATTTGATCCTGGAGGCGCCACGCCGAGAAGTTCGGCTGACCGAGCAGCTTCGCCTTGGCAGCCCGAACTTCCGCCATTCTCACGATGGTGGCACGGGTGTCGTTGGAGTCGCCGCGCTCGGCGCGGGTCCAGCTGGACTTGAACAGCTTCTCTCGAGTCGCACGGTTCGTGAGCGACGCCAGCAGCGGCTGCTGCGTCGTGTTGCTGAGCGCAATCAGCCACTTGCCCTCGAGCTTGCGCTCCCTGGCCTTGTCGGCCGCGGCGCCGATCTGGCCCTGCGACAACCCGGCGAGTTCGGCCCTGTCGGACACGACGAGCGCGCCGTTCTTGGCAGCGGCGAGCAGTTCATTCGTGAACTTTGCGCCGAGACCGGCGTTTTCCTCGTTCAGTTTCTTGAGCGATATCTTGTCGGCATCCGACAGTTTCGCACCAGCCATCACAAACTGCTGATACTGGTATTCGACCAGCCGGCGCGACTCAGGATCGAGCTTCAACTGATCGCGTATCTTGTAGATCGCCTCGAGCCGGTTGAAGAGCTTTGCGTTAAGGTAGATCGAGTCCTGATGCGCGGCGAGCTTCGGCGCCACGTCCTCCTGCAGCTTCTGGAGTGTGTCGTTGGTGTTCGCACGGCTGACGGTTTTGAAGGCGAGTTGCACCCTTGTCAGCGGATGCCCGCTCTTCTCGAGCGCGACGAGCACGTTGTCCTATCATTCAGATTTATGGGTACGTAGGCGACGGCACGATTGGCCTCGATGACATGTATGCCTCTAACTTGCTGTACACGAGCCCCTGCTCTCCACTCTAGGACCGCTCCCGCCGATAGACGTGACGCCGTTCATCCGATCCATGGTTGCCGAGGGGCATCCATTCGCGGGGTTTTTGGTCCGTGATATCGCCCCCCAGAGTGGCGTCCTTTTCAATTTTAAGGATGACGTACCGAAGCTTCCTGTGATCGCGACTGCAATACCCGAACCCTCCTCACTAGCGCTGTTGGTGATCGGGATCGCAGCATTATCGTGGAAACTAAGCAGCAAATTGGTTCGGACATTGGGGGCACGGCCGCCTCGTTAATATCATCGCTTCAGGAGGTATCCGGTTACGAGCGGCAATTTATGCATTTATCCTGACCGACGCTGAAACCCTCCGCGGCAAATGGCGCGCCCGGCGCGGCTCGCGGCTAGGCATGCCAGCCGATGCCGCTACGTTACGAAAAACGGAGCGAATGATCGAGTCCTGCGAAGCGTGCAGCCCCGTTGAAGCGGAAATACCCGGATTTCGGATATCTCTTTCCACGGGACAAAGAGGGAAAGGAGCACGTTCCCTATGACACGGTCAATTCTCAGCACGATGTCACGATGCGGTCGCTGAACATGCTAAAGAAGTTTCGCCTCTACGACCTCCGGCACACCCTGTTGACGCGGCTTGGTGAGGCTGGCGCGGATGCCTTTGCACTACAGAAGATCGCCGGACACTCCACGATCACGGTCAGTCAGCGATACGTGCATCCGACTCCCGAAAGAGTCGAGGATGCGTTTTCAAGACTGGAGCGCTACAACGCCAGGAAGGCTGAAGAACTGGAGAAGAAGCGGAAAGCCGAACGGGAAAGTGGATCAATGCCAGTAGCGGTCTAGTCCCCCCTAAATCCCCACACGTAAGAAGTAAGGCCGGACATTAGATCCGGCCTTACTTCTTTAGAGTACTAATGAGCCGTGGTGGAATCGAACCACCAACCTACTGATTAAGAGTCAGTTGCTCTGCCAGTTGAGCTAACGGCCCGCGAACGGTTGCGATGAACGCGAGCAGAGAATATAGCACGCTCGCAAAGAAGCGTGAAGAGACTTGGTCTTGTACAATGACGAAATGCGCAACATAGAAATTGCGATCCTGTTCAACCGGATTGGAGACCTTCTGGAAATTCAGGGGGCCAATCCTTTTCGAGTACGAGCGTACCGGCGTGCGGCGGAGAATCTGGAAGCCCTCACCGATAATATCGAGTCTATTGTGTCGCGCGGAACCATTCGCGAGATTCCGGGAATCGGGGAAGACCTGGCGGCGAAAATTGCCGAATACATCGCCTTCGGACAGATCAAATTTTATGAGGAGCTGAAGCAGGAAGTGCCCCTCGGCCTCCTGGACATCGTCACGATTCCCAGTGTCGGTCCGAAGACCGCAAAAAAAATCTACGATCGCTTCCACGTCAAGGATGTCGACCACCTCGAGAAACTGGCGCGCTCGGGAAAGCTGCTCGCCGTAGCCGGGTTCAAGCAGAAATCCATCGACAACATTATTCACGGTATTGAGGTCGCACGCCGGAGACGCGGCAATCATTTATTGGGACGCACTCTGCCGATTGCTGCCGAAATTTGCAGATACCTGGAGCCATTCGTCGAACGCGTGACGTATGGCGGCAGCCTCCGGCGCATGAAGGAAATCGTTCACGACGTCGATATCCTTGCCGCGTCCTCCAATCCCCAAGCCACGATGACCGAGTTTCTGTCGATGCCTCTCATCATGGATGTGCTCGCCCAGGGACCGACGAAGTGTTCGGTCCGCCTGAAGGACGATTTGCAAGTCGATTTGCGAGTCATCGAACCTAAGTCCTGGGGAGCCGCACTGCACTACTTCACCGGTTCGAAGGCACATAACATTCGGATGCGCGAACGCGCCATCAAAATGGGATTCAAACTCAATGAGTACGGACTCTTTGATTCAAGCGACGCATGGATTGCGGGTACCGAAGAATCCGATGTATTCGAAAGACTCGGCCTGCCTTTCATTCCGCCGGTATTGCGGGAAGATCAGGGAGAGATCGAAGCCGCCGAGCAGGGCCGCCTTCCGAATCTGATCCAGGCCAGCGATATTATCGGGGATCTCCACATGCACACGACATGGACCGACGGAAAGTATTCCTGTGAGGAAATGGTCGAGGCGGCCCGTCAGCGGGGAATGAAATACATTGCCATTACCGATCATTCGAAGTCGCTCGGCGTAGCAGGCGGCCTTTCGGATGATGATCTTATCCGGCATACCGACGAAGTTCGCGCACTGGACGCAAAGTATCCCGACATCCGTGTCCTCGCCGGCACCGAAGTCGATATCCGGAAGGACGGCTCTCTCGATTACTCGGACGAACTCCTTGCTAAACTCGACTTTGTTATGGCTTCGGTTCACGGTGGATTCAACATGGACCGCGATACCATGACGGCGCGAGTGGTCAAGGCCATTCAAAATCCTCATGTCCACGCCATCGGACATCCGACCGGACGATTGCTCGGGGATCGCGACGCTTACGATCTCGACATCGATGTGGTGATGCGGGAGGCGGCCCGCACGCGGACCTGCCTTGAGGTGAATGCCAATTTTCATCGCCTGGACTTGAGCGACTTTCATTGCCGTAAGGCTCGTGAAATGGATGTTCATGTCGTCATCAACACAGACTCCCATGACTACGACGATTTCAACAGCCTTCCCTATGGCGTGGCGACAGCTCAGCGGGGCTGGATTGAAAAAGAGAGAGTCTTGAATTCCCGCCCAGTGGAGGAATTGCTGGGATTCAAGGGATGACCGGAATCTCGGCAACCTCTATTAAAGAGTTCGCACGTACACTCGGGTTTATCCGCGTAGGAATCGCTCCTGTCGATCCCAATCCCGAATCGAAGTTCTTTAACGAATGGCTATCGCGCGGGTACGCGGGGGAGATGCGCTATCTCGAGCGCGGCGCGTCCGCTCGCATGGACCCCAGCACGTTACTGCCCGGCATTCGTTCCGTGATCGTCTGCGCAATTAATTACAACACTGATCATCCTCGCACCACCAGGGATCGCTTGCGCGCCTGGATTTCACGCTACGCATGGGGTGCCGATTATCACGACACTGTCAAGCCAAGGCTGAATGAATTGGCGCGTTGGATCCAGGATCAGGCGCCTGCGCAAACACGCATCTATGTTGATACCGGGCCCGTGAACGAGCGTGTATTCGCGAAGTACGCGGGTATTGGCTGGTTTGGGAAGAACACCTGCATTATTGATGAAAAGGCGGGTTCGTGGTTGTTCCTCGGGTGCATTCTCACGGACCTTCCCCTCGATACCGACGCTCCGGTTCCGGATCGATGCGGATCGTGTCGTCGGTGCATCGATGCCTGTCCCACCGATGCGATCCTGGCGCCATACGTTCTCGACAGCCGGAAGTGTATTTCCTATACAACCATCGAACTGCGCGGCGAGATTCCCGCGTCGGATCGGGAGGGAGTCGGGCTACATCTCTATGGGTGCGACATCTGTCAGGATGTGTGTCCGTGGAATCGCAGAGCCCCGGTGACTCTCAATGAGGAATTTCAGCCGAAGCCGGGATTGTTCTGGCCGGAAATCGAACGGTTGCTGGACAACGATGACGCGGCCTGGAAGGAATTGATTCGCGGCACTGCAATGCGGCGGGCGAAGGTCAAGGGACTGCTGCGGAACCTGATGGTGGTGGCGGGGAATTCCGGAGTCGTGCGGTTTGCGGACAGGCTGAAGAAGTTTTTGAATCATCCGGACGAAGTCATTCGATCTCATGCGAAGTGGGCGATCGAAAAACTTCAGCGTGAACTGTAGCGTCGGTGGTTTGCCACGAAGCAGCGCGTTAGGGGCACAAAATGAAAATGATTGAAGAAATAACTATAGTACCGCCCACCCGCGCGGGCCATCCTCTCCCGCTGGGAGAGCGCTTCGACCGAAACATTTTTCCAACTTGCTATACTGCGACGTCGCTATGAAACAGAAAATCAATATCGGGCTGATCGGGTTAGGAACTGTCGGAACCGGAGTCGTTAAGATTCTTCAATCCAACGGCGATTTGATTCACCGGCGTCTTGGCGTTCCCATCGAGATCATTAAAGTTGCGGTTCGCGATTTGAAGCGCGACCGGGGCGTGTTGTTGAACGCCGGCGTGCTGACAACCGAACCGATGGAAGTGGTGACTCATCCGGATATCGATATCGTTGTTGAACTCATTGGTGGATACGAACCCGCGAAGCAGTTGATCCTCGAAGCAATCGCGCGCGGGAAACAGGTCATCACTGCCAACAAAGCACTTTTGGCCGAACATGGCGACGACATCTTTAACAAGGCTCGGGCCGCTTCCGTCCAGGTTGGCATCGAAGCCAGTGTGGCCGGCGGCATTCCGGTCATCAAAGCGTTGAGGGAATCACTGGCTGCGAATCGCATCCTGTCCATTTATGGAATCATCAACGGAACTTCCAATTACATCCTCACCAAGATGACGGATGAAGACCGCCAGTTTCCGGACGTTCTTGCCGAAGCGCAGAAAGCCGGATACGCCGAAGCCGATCCAACCTTCGATATCGAGGGGATCGATACGGCTCACAAGCTGGCAATACTCGTAAACCTCGCGTTTGGAACGCACGTGAAGCCGGCCGACATTTATACCGAAGGAATTTCGTCGATCCGGCCGATCGACATCGATTTCGGAAAGGAGTTCGGTTACAAGTTGAAGCTCCTCGCCATCGCAAAATATCGAGACGGCAAGGTGGAGTCGCGTGTGCATCCCACCATGGTTCCGGACGACTATCCCATCGCGAAAGTTCAAGGAGTGTACAACGCGATTCAAATTGTCGGCGATGCGTGCGGCGACATTATGCTGTACGGTCGGGGCGCCGGTTCGCTGCCAACCGGAAGCGCCGTCGTCGGCGACATCATCGACATTGGTAAAAACATCCTGATTGGCCCTTCGCGCGGACTGCCCACACCGCCGGACGCCGGGAAACCCATCGAAATCCAGCCGATGGAAAACATCACTGCACTCTACTACGTGAGGTTCATGGTGTTTGACCGCCCGGGCGTATTGTCTGAAATTTCCGGAATTTTCGGCAGATACAACATCAGCATCGCTTCGGTGATTCAGCGCGGACGCAAGGAAGGCAGTGCCGTTCCTCTGGTGTTCATGACGCACACAGCGCTGGAGCGCGACATGAGGCGCGCACTCGTGGAAATCGAACAACTGGCCTGCATGAGCGAAGATCCGGTATTGATTCGTGTGGAAGGCGAAGAACGTTAACGGCTACGCCGAAAACGCGCGGGCGCAGTTCTTTGAGGATCGTTTGGAAGCATAGAGCGCCTGGTCGGCTTCGGCCACCAGAGATTCGTAGTGGGCGCCCTTCTTATAATCGCTGACGCCGATGCTGACCGTGAGCGGGCAGGCATATCCGAGCGACTGCAGAATCTGACTCGACTGTACTTTCTGGAGTATCTTTTCGGCCGCTCTCATTGCGCCCACCAGCGTCGTGCCGGGCAGCACAACTCCAAATTCGTCTCCGCCGCATCGGAACACAAGGTCGGTGTTGCGCACCGTATGTTCGAGGGTCCGGCTCAATTCGGTCAGGACTTTGTTCCCTACAACATGCCCATACGTGTCGTTAACAACTTTGAAACTATCGACGTCAATCATGAGAAGAGATAGCGGCGTCTGATAACGTTCTGCTCTCGCCGCCTCGCGTGCCAGCACTTCATTGAAGAACCTTGTGTTGAATACTCCGGTCAGGGAATCTGTTGTGGCCGATCTCTGAAGTTCGGACACCAGTCGCGCATTTTCCACCGCCAATGCCGTGAACTCAGAAAGGTCCGCGGCGGTCGCCAGATCCTGTTCGTTCATGGTGTGTGGCGCAGCGGATATGGAGAGGAAAGCTCCAATGATTCCTTCCTTGGTCCGGATGGGGGTCGCAATCATCGAGATCAATCCGAATTCGTCGATGAATCGGCGCATTTCCGGGCCCGCGTTGGACAGATGCAGATTTTCGATAACCATCGAAGAACCTTCTTCCAGGACCGGACGCAGCAATCCGGTTCCGATGGATTCGAGAGAAGAGTTCAACGCCGACATCAACATGCGAACGATACGGTGCTGGTCGGTGGAATAGGCCGCTTCCAGTTTCAGTTTGGATTCTGTTTTTGTAATGATGAACGCCGTATCGCCGAGCACTTCGGTGGATTTCGTCACCACTTTTTCGAGGACTTCTTCAATCTGAAGGGACGAGGAAAACAGGCGCATCAATTCACTGAGGAACTGAGCACGGTGAACCTGATCTTCCAGTTTGTCGAGCAGGTGGCGGTAAAGAACTCCGGTGTTCCGTTCTTCAGAAGTGATGATGACGACGTCGGACTCGCGGAGTCGAGGAACCTGGCTTTCGATCGAAGTAACAACCTCTGCTTCAGGATTGCGTTCTTGTAAAACGTCCCGCAATTTCCTGCAGTGCTCGGTGTCCGTTCCGAGTATAAAAATCGTGTGGGCCATGAGAGTTTTGACTATAGGAAAATTATTCTTCGATCCCAAGAAAATTCATATTTTATTTGCGAGACTGCGCTTCCAAAACCAGTCGACGCCAGGAATCCGGCAACGCTTTGAGTTCCAAAGCGCGGTCCAGCATCTGAGGAGGGAGTTCCTGCCCGTTATATAGCCGCATGGCATCTGCGATGGTAAAGCGGGTTGTCCCATGGCTTTTCCAGATGATCGAATCGCCACTTTGAAGATGACCTTCTTCGACAACCGCGAAATAAATTCCACTGCGTCCGGATTTCGTAAACGTCTGTAATATGTTTTTGTCTCCAAACTTTCCGGCCAGCTTGTAGCAGGGAAGGCGCGGCTGCACCACCACAAGCTGAGCCGTCCCGATCTGGACGATATCTCCAATACCGGCCTCCATCTCCAGAAGCCCTTCCGTCGTCAGGTTCTCCCCAAAAGCCCCCCATTTGAGTTCAAGCGCCGGGTACTGCTGCCGCCAGAATGCGTAGTGTTCGGACGGGTACGCGTATACAGCCTTGTTTACGCCGCCATGCACGGTGAGATCGGCCTGCTCATCGCCTTCCAGATTCAAAGTCCCGACCCGCACCGGCCCACTAACCGGACTCTTGTAAATGCCAGTTTGGGTCGTGTGGCTATCGAAAACGACCGGACGTGGCCGGCCGATTTGAACAGAAAGAATCTTCACTGGGGTATTGTTAATTCAAATTGTTTTCAACGTTTCAGCGGCTCAAGAAATCGCCGATAGGCTTCGTCGCCGTCTTCCATTTCATACTCGTAGCCGAGCGCCGCAAGAAAGCCTTCGAAAGCATCGTAGTCGGTCTCAGGGACTTCGAATGCGGCCAGCACCCGGCCGAAGTCTGCGCCGTGATTGCGATAGTGGAAGAGGCTGATGTTCCATCTGCCTCCCAGAGTGTCCAGGAACTGAAGCAGAGCTCCAGGGCGTTCCGGGAATTCAAAGCGGCATACCCGTTCCCGATCGACAGCCTGGGCGCGCCCACCCACCATATGCCGGATGTGGAGTTTCGCCATTTCACTGTCGGTCAAATCGGCGGTCTCGTAACCCTGAGCGTTCAGTCTGGCCTGGACTTCGTGGGCATCCTCGCGGCTCTGGATTGCCATTCCAACGAAGATCTCTGCACGGCTGCGTTCGCTCAATCGGTAATTGAATTCGGTAATCACGCGTTTCCCGAGCGTATTGCAGAACTGGCGAAACGCGCCTGGACGTTCCGGAATGGTTACGGCAAACAGCGCTTCGTGCGCTTCACCGAGTTCGGCGCGCTCGGCAACAAATCGCAGGCGATCGAAGTTCATATTCGCGCCACTGAGCAGCGCGACGAAATGCTGTCCAGTCGTCCGGGTTCGTTCAATGTAGGTTTTCATTCCAGCGACAGCGAGCGCTCCCGACGGTTCGACGATCGCGCGAGTATCGTCAAAGACGTCCTTGATTGCAGCGCAGATCTCGTCGTTACTCACGAGAATGATCTCGTCTACGGTGGCAGCCACGATTGGAAATGTCACGTTTCCAACCTTGCGTACCGCTACGCCGTCTGCAAAAAGTCCGACATGACTCAACTCTATCGGATGGCCGGCCGCAATGGATTGCCGCATGGCATCCGAATCCACGGGCTGAACTCCGATCACTTTGACTCCGGGCAAAACGCGTTTGACGTAGGCGCCGATTCCCGCGATCAGTCCTCCGCCGCCAATGGGGACGAAGATTCCTGCCAGGCCCTCAGGGCGCTGCCGGAGGATTTCATCGGCTATCGTGCCCTGGCCGGCAATCACAAGCAAATCATCGAACGGATGGATGAAGGTCATGCCCTTCTGTGACGCGAGTTCATCGCAGTGTGCCTTGGCTTCGGCATAGTGATCGCCGGCTAGCACTACTTCCGCCCCCAGCTCGCGGACGGCATTCACTTTGATGTCGGGTGTCGTTTTCGGCATCACAATGACCGCATACAGATTCAGCTTCCTGGCAGCAAGGGCGACACCCTGAGCATGATTGCCGGCACTGGCGGTAATGACTCCACGCTTTCGCTCGACCTCAGACAATTTCGCGATCTTGTTATACGCGCCGCGCAGCTTGAAGCTGAATACAGGCTGCTGGTCTTCCCGCTTCAGCCAAACCCTGTTGTTGAAACGCTTCGACAGCAGTGGCGCGAAATCCAGCGCCGATTCCTTCGCGACTTCGTAGACGCGGCTGGTCAGGATTTCGCGCAGCATGTCGTTCAGGGATTGTTCGGTGGCGGTATTCACAGCGTCATTGTAGCAAGGAAAAAGGGGTGTGACGGGATTCACAGAGTAAGAGGGCGGCAGTTTTAATAGCCAGGTCCCCTCACCTGGCCAGCGGGCGCGGCCACCCACCTGCGGGGAGAGGGATTTGCCAAATACTCTTCAACGTCCTATTCGACGTTGCGGAGAATCTCCAGCGGTTTCTGGCTGAGGACGCCAAAGCTGGCGATCCAGCCAGCCGAAACCGTCAGGGCGGCCGTGATTGCCGTCGCCACCAACACTGGTAACCACGTAAAGTGGTAAGGCGTATCCAGCAGGCGTGAGATCAGAATCACAGACATTCCACTTCCCAGAACCGAACCCACCAGTCCTGCGACAATGCCGATAGTCGCAAACTCCGTGGAGAAAATTCGAACCAGCCGGCTTCGCGTGGCACCAACGGTTTTCAAAATCGCGACTTCGCGCATTCGCCGGAAGCGAGTGCCGGCCACGCTGGAAGCCAATACGATCAGTCCGCCCAAAATGGCAAACCCGGCGACAAATCGTACGGCCAGGCTGGCGCGGTCGACGATGTCTTGAATGATTTGCAGAACTTCAGCTCCGTTGACGACGGTCACGATCGGGAACTTCTGAAAGATGCGCGACTGAAGCGCCCCGATTTCCGACGGCGTCACCCGGATGGATCCGAAATAGAGTGTGGAAACACCATCAAGCCCGCCGGGTGACAGGACGAACTGACCGTTATTGCCAATGGTTGCGCCGTCCGTGCGCCGGATATTCGCGACACGTGCCCGAATCGACTTTCCAGCCGGAATCGTGGGAGTCCATTCCAGAAAACTGCCAACGTGGATTTGCAGAGTTTCTGCGGCGGATTGCAGGACGGACACCAGTGTTTCGTCGGAGGTATTCTCTTTTTCACTCCACCACGTCCCGTTCAGAATTTTCGTTGCAGGAGGAATATCCCGGCTGACGGTGAGGGTCACGGGTGAATCCAGAAAGCGGCGAGACTTTTCTGTCGGAGCCATTTGCTCGAGCGCTTTTCCATCGATGGATTCCAGCTGCGCGGAAGCAGAAGACGTGAGTGGATTCCGCCCTGTTATCGCCGGATCGCTCTCGATGAATCGATCGAGGGCTTCGTGATCCGCTTCCGTTACGTTGATGAGGAAGACGTTGGGGGCATCCGGCGGAGCCGTTGACTGGATTTCATCCAGTATCGAGTGCTGCACCGAGTAGACGCTCAACGTAAACATCACTCCAATGGAGATGCTCGCCAGTATTGCGTTCGCATGGGCGCCCGGGCGATAAAGATTCGCGATTCCGTGGCGCAATGCCGGGGAGTTTCGAATCGCACTTTTCGTCGACAACGATTTCAGAATACGCAGCAGCAGCGCGCCAACTCCACCAATAATGAAGATCGCAACGGCAAGACTTGCCGCAAATACCGTTGCGTAGATGAAAGAGGCACTGATCCACACCGCAATGGCCCACAACCCGGCGATGGTTCCACCGCTGGCAAGCAGGCTGGCGGTATCCCAACCGGACCTGGAATCGTCGGAAAATTCCCTTCGCAACAGAAACGATGGCCGCACGGTACGCACCGACAACAAGGCGGGAAGAGCAAACAATACGGTCGTGAGAATCCCGGATGCCACGCCTTTCGTCATTGCCATCCACGGCAAAACGGTGATGACCCGGACATCGAAATACGTTGCGAGCAGTCTCGCAAATGCAGACTGTGCGATTGCTCCGAAGATGGCTCCAGCAACACTGCCGGACAGACCCAGCCAGAGAGCCTGAACGAAGTAAATCCGAAGGATGTCTGCAGAGCGGCCGCCCACGCACTTCATGAACGCAATGCTGGTCATTTTTTGACGGATGTGGCTCTGCATGGTTGCACCAACCCCAAGCCCCCCGACAATCAAGGCAATCAGGCTGACCATCGCCAGGAATCGCGTCGCCCGGTCCAATGCGCGTGTAAGCGCCGGATTCGTTTCGGTGTAATCGGTGACGCGGGCGCGGCGTCCAAATGAGTTTTCCAGGCTGGTGCGGAGAACCGCGACGTCCCGATTTTCCGGCAGCTTCAAAAGCACGCGTTCGGTGACGCGGCTGACGTCACTGACGATGCCGGTGTCCTGAAGGCCTTCGCGGGTGAGAAACACCCGTGCGCCGAGTGAAAAACCTGTCGTCATTCGATCCGGTTCGCGCAGTATTCGCGCCGCAATACGAAACTCTCTCTTCCCGATACGAATCGTGTCGGATCTGGTGATGTTCAGACGACGAAGCAGTTCATCGGATACAGCAACCGTATCTTTATCTATCCGTGCATTTGCAGGATCGAATTCCACGCTTCCGTAAAACGGATAGCGTGTGAAATCGGCGCCCTTGATGGAGGCCAGAACCGGAGTATGGCCTTCCGATAAAGCCATGCTCACCGTTTCGGTAACACGCGTGGTTTGGATGCCATCCGATTCGAGCTTGTGAATGGTTTCGAAGTCCGCATCCGTCGGCCTGTTTGGCAGCCGCACCGCGACATCGGCCGCCATCAGGCTTCTCGCTTCCCGCCGCAGTGTGTACCTAACCGATTCGTTGAAGCCCGTGACGGCGGTCAGCGCGCCAGTTCCCAGCGCGATAGCCAGCACAAGGAAAGCAAATTTCCCTGGGGCGGCGCGGGTCTCTCTCCACGACATGCGGAAGGTGAATCTCAAGTCGACGCAACCTTTCCATCTGCGAGGAAGATGTGACGGTCTGCATGGGCGGCCAGTGCCTGATCGTGCGTTACCAGAATCAGTGTGGCTCCTTCCACGGTATTCAGCCGAACGAGAAGCTCGAGCACATGCTGACCGTTTGAACTGTCCAGGTTTCCCGTGGGCTCGTCCGCAAACAGCACGGATGGTTTCATCATGAAGGCACGGGCCAGCGCAACGCGCTGCTGTTCGCCACCGGAGAGCTGGGTCGGATAATGCGTGCGTCGATCGATGAGGCCCACACTCTCTAGCAGGTATTCGGCTCGAGGCTTCGCGGCGGCAACTGTGTCGCCAAGCATTTCCATGGGAAGCATCACGTTTTCAAGCGCGGTCAGGGTGGGGACAAGATGATAGGCCTGAAAGACGAAGCCGAGTTTGCGTCCACGGAGAACCGCCATCTTGTCTTCACTGAGGCGAGTGATGTCGGTGCCATCGATTTCAATGGATCCGGAAGTGGGCCAGTCCAGCCCGGCGATCAGGCCGAGCAGTGTGCTTTTGCCGCTCCCGGACGGTCCCATGATGGCGACAAACTGGCGATTCGGAATTTCGAGGCTGATATCGCGAATGATTTCCACCGTGGTGGCGCCATTGCGAATCGTCTTTACCAGGTTTCGAACAACGATCATTCAAGGATTGTACGGGGATCTGATCCATGTTCAATTCCCAATGCTCATCCGAGCGGACGGCTCAACTTCAATTCCTTGGATGAGCACTAAGCATTGAGAATGAAGATTGGATCAGCTCCTCGCTATCCGTTACGGCAGCGTCGGCTTTTCGAATGGCTTCTTTTCCGGAGTCAGGCTCTTGACGAAAGCAACCAGCTGGGACAATTCTTTCGGACTGATGCTACGCCTTTTCAGCTTCGGATCGAGATTGTCATTCTTGATACCGCCCTTCCACATAATGTCGATCGCCTCTTCGAGCGTTTTAGCGCGGCCATCGTGAAAGTAGGGAGCAGCGTCGACCAACCCACGAAGCGTGGGAGTCTTAAACGCTCCCATCATTTCTGCGGCCTTGCCATCCGTGGTTCCCGCCTTCCTGGCTTCGTCATCCAGGATCTTGCCGCGGCCCGGATCGGGCCTGGGTTTGTCCATTCCGATCCCCACATTGTGGAACAGGGTGTCCGTATACAGCGGCGGAAGATGGCATAGTGTGCAATTCGCCTTGTTCTGATGGCTGAATACGTCAAATCCTTTCACGACATCCTCGGGGACTGCCGTTTTGTCGCCCTGTTCGTATCGATCCCACGGTGAATCTTCCGATTTGATCGTTCTCATGAACGTCGCCAGCGCTTTTGCAATTGCATCTCCGGTTGCGGGCCCGCCCATCGCTTTTTGAAAGGCGTCCTTATATCCCGGGACTTCATTCAGCTTCATCGCGACCTGATCGGGATCGCCTCCCATTTGAGTCTTCCAGGCGGCGGTTGCCACGGCTTCCAGGGTTTTCCCGCGCCCGTCCCAATACAAGGCCGGGAAATAACCGACGTTATTCAGCGATGGAGCTGCTCGTGTATTCATGCTGCCATCGAACTTTGCAGTCAGTGCTTTGCCCGACGTCCATCCGTTTTCCGGGTGATGGCAGGATTCGCAGGACATCTTTCCTGTCTTCGAAAGCCGTGTGTCGAAGAAAAGCTGCTTGCCCAGCGCCGCTTTTTCAATAGAGATCGGATTGTCGGCAGGAACTATCATCGGTTGATTCTGCAATCCGCCATGGTCTGCGGATGCGGCCGACGGCTTCGCCTCAGGTGCCGGTGTCGCTGCGGGTTTTTCCGAATTATTCCCACAGGACGAAGCAAGAAGCGCCAGGATCAGCATTGCAGTAACCGTATATGAAGCAGACTGCGAGGATTTCATGCGGTCCTTCCTTAACAAGTCAAGTTACGGTGGACAGGCGGAGTTTATTTCAGCCGTCCGGGGGCGATGGCCAAAAAGTTTCTGAAGTTTTAGTCATAAAATCTGCAGAGATTGTCACGGCAGTATAAGATCCGTATCGCGTATGCGACCGGCCACAGGATTAATCGGGATTATCGCTTTTTTGTTGGGACTTTGGACAGGTCCGTTCTTCCATATCCACGAAGTCGTTGATCCCGATACACACAACCACCTTGTCACGCTGCACTCCCATCTTGCTGAGGATTCTCTAGAGCCGGATTTTTCGGGAACAAGAATCGAGAATGGGTTCCGCCATGATCACGGCACCGCGGTTACCGTCCTTGCGGGTAGCGGGCGGAGGACGCAAACCGTGGTCGCGGTAGTTCACTCTTCGCGTGTGATTTTTGATCCATCGATTCTTACAGGGTTTGGTGTCGACGCCCCCGTGCGTGCTCATGATCCGCCGGCGCGACTGAGCTCCAGCCCGCGTTCACCTCCGTTGTAGCCCCCTGTCGTTTCTGCTTTGAAGCGGACAGCTTCGAAGTGTGTTCAGGCGCGGTTTTCAATGTTGGAATAAATATGTCGAATCAAAGTGTTTCTAAAAGTCGCATCGCAGGATTGACTGCGGGAGTTGTTCTGGTCATTGTTCTGGCTCTTGTGGCACCGCAATTTGCGAGTGCGCATAACGTGTCGCAGCGCGACGCATCGTTTGTCGAATCGAACAAAGGATCTGCCATTCCAGCGTTCATGTATCTTGGGGCCAAACATATGGTGACCGGATACGATCATTTGTTGTTTCTCGTGGGAGTGATCTTCTTTCTGTACCGCCTGAAGGACGTCATTCAATATGTCAGTCTGTTTACCATCGGCCACAGCCTCACGCTGCTCGCCGGAGTCTTCGGGAACATCCATGCGAACTCTCATATCGTGGATGCCATCATCGGATTCTCCGTCGTCTACAAAGCGTTTGACAACATGGATGGATTCAAACGATTCCTTGGGTTCCAGCCCAACACAAAAATTGCGGTTTTGATATTTGGACTGTTTCACGGTTTTGGACTGGCGACGAAGCTGCAGGAATTTGCGCTCTCGAAGGATGGCCTTATTGCGAACATCGTCAGCTTCAACGTTGGAGTGGAGATTGGGCAGTGTCTGGCGCTAACGGCGGTGCTCATTGGTTTGAGCGTGTGGAGGACACGTCCCGGATTTCTGCATCACGCCTTCATGACGAATACCCTGCTCATGGTGGGAGGTGTCATTCTCGTGGGATATCAGGTCACAGGATACTGGGTGGGACAATAATGACAAATGAATCAAGGTCTCAAATACAGGTTCCGCCAATGGCGTCCGCAGCGAAGATCGCCATGGCAACGGTCGTGGCATTTATTGTTGGAGGAGTGGTGCTGGTCACGGCCGTTCTTCCGGCAGAATACGGCATCGATCCGCTGGGAACAGGGAAGGCTCTGGGATTAACCGAACTGGCAAATTCAACGGTGAAATCGGCGCCGGTGACCGCTGGCGGCGATACTCCGGCAGTAACCATCGTACCCGCGGCGGATGGGGTGAACGAAGATGGCGCTCCGATGGTGAAGCACACATTTATTTCTCAGCCCTCGCGATACAAAGTGGACTCCAGAGTTATCGTGCTGGCGCCGGGTGAAGGGATGGAAATCAAGTATCACATGCCGAAGGGCGGCGGTTTGATTTACTCATGGACAGCTACGGAAACCATTGGCTATGAACTTCATGGTGAGCCCGACAAGAATCCGCCGAATACGCGTATTGGATACTACGAAAGTTACGATCTCGATCGAAAGGTGGGAAAGAACCAGTCGCATGGCGTGTTCATCGCACCCAGCACGGGAATCCATGGATGGTTCTGGGAAAACACCAGCAAGAAGGAAGTTACATTGAACCTCGTATCGTCCGGATACTACGACTGGATTTTTCAGAATCGCCACGATATGGAAACCATCCTGCAACCCACTGATCCGAAGTAGACGAGCGCTTGCAGACGACTGAATCGTCTGCGAATGCGACGACGATAGAGTTTGCCCGTTGCCGGCGCGGTCTATCACCGCGCTGCGCAACGAGAACGGGATTGACGGTTTCCACACTTCCCGATGGAGAAATTCGGTAGACTGCAGCGATGAATCTGGCGATTGAAACGAGAGATCTGACGCGCTTTTTTGGAACCTCGAAGTCCGACGAGTTCCGAGCGGTCGATCAGGTAAACATTCAGGTTGAGCGCGGAACCTTTTACGGATTTCTCGGGCCGAATGGTGCAGGGAAGTCGACGACGATCAAAATGCTCACCGGCCTCCTGGCTCCTTCCAGCGGGGAGATTTATGTCCTCGGACTGAACATGTCGGATGCGAAACAATCCCTGGAAGCAAAGGGGAAAATTGGCGTTCTTCCTGAAGATCTCGCGCTGTTCGACAATCTGACGGCACGTGAACAGCTCACCTTTGTCGGCCGCATGCACCTGCTGCCGCGGGAAACCATTCGAACTCGCATCGACGAACTTTTGTCGCTTCTCGGCCTGGAGAAGGAAGAGAAGAAGTTAACCCTGGAATACTCGCACGGGATGAAAAAGAAGCTGGCTCTTGCTTCAGCGTTGCTCGCAAATCCCGATCTGCTTTTTCTGGATGAACCTTTCGAGGGCGTAGATGCGGTGACATCTCGAATCATTCGCGACACGCTGAAGGGGTACGTCGACCGAGGGTCGACGGTATTTCTGACTTCACATGTGCTCGACGTCGTTGAAAAGTTGTGTTCGCACGTCGGAATTATCGTGAAGGGACAGCTGGTGGAGCAGGCTTCCCTCGATGAAATTCGACAGGGCAGTTCTCTGGAGGAGCGCTTCCTTAAGAAGGTGGGAGCCGATGCGGAGATGGGACACAAGTTATCGTGGCTGGAAGATGTGGCTACATGAACTGGGAGCATCTGCGTGCATTCCTGTGGCTGCGTTCACGCCTCAGTGCGAACAAGTCCAGACGTGCCGGTAGCCTCAGCAACACACTCAGTACCATCTTCCTGGTTCTCGCCGTTATCACCGCCATCATTGCGTTTATCGGAAGTCTGGTTCTTTCGTACAACCTGGTGGCCAGGCAGTCCCCGTCCGTTGTGATGTACGTATGGGATGGCGTTGTCGCGGTATTTCTTTTCTTCTGGCTCGCCGTATTGTCGGTGGAATTGCAGCGGTCCGAGCTCCTGCCGCTGGAGAAATTCCTGCACTATCCCATTTCCGTCTCCGGCTTATTCCTCATCAACTATGTCGCGTCTGTCGTCAGCGAACACTTTGCTGTTTTCTTATTCATTCCAGCGATGCTAGGCCTTTCCCTCGGGTTGGTCATCGTCCGCGGCGTCGGAATGCTATGGCTGTTTCCGCTTCTCCTGGCATTTTTGCTGATGGTAACGGCGGTGACTTATCAGTTTCGAGGGTGGCTGGCGGTGCTGATGCTAAACAAACGACATCGGCGAACGGTGGTCACTGTCGTCACGCTCGTATCGGTGGTGCTGTTTCAATTGCCGTACCTTTCGACGCGGGTATGGGGCGGGCGACGATCCCGCAGGCCTGCGATAACCAGCAACGAGCAAGCAGGACAAATTGCAAAAACGGTGAGTATGACTGTTCCACTGGGATGGCTGCCGTATGGCGCGATGGCTTCTGCCGAAGGAAGGTATCTTCCTCCGGTTCTGGGGATCCTGGGGATGACACTTATCGGTGCCGTCAGCCTGCGACGTTCGTATCGCACCACCGTCCGGCTGTACACCGGTAATTACGGTTCAGGCCAAACAAAGAAGAACGCAACGAAAGCCGCAGTGATTTTATCGCAGGAATCTGTGGGAAGTGTTCCGGCGACCTTATCACAATCTGCAGGTGCAGGATCGTTGCTCGAAATTCAGCTGCCCTGGGTTTCCGAGCAGGCCTCCGTAGTTGCGCTGACGACGTTCCGATCCCTGACTCGCGCGCCTGAAGCGAAAATGGTTTTGCTGTCTCCGTTAATCATGATTTTTATTTTTGGAACTTCTGTCTTAAAAATGTCGTCTCATCCTGGAGAATTTACTGGACCGCTGATGGCTTCTGCGGTTCTCGCCATGATTCTTTTTGGCATGGTACAGCTTGCCGGAAATCAATTTTCATTCGATCGAGGCGGATTTCGAAATTTCGTTCTGGCGGCGGCTCCAAGAAGAGAAATCCTCCTGGGAAAGAACCTGGCACTGGCGCCGATTGTTCTGGGATTGGCATTGGTGGCCATGATTCTGCTGCAGGTGGCTTTTCCGATGCGTCTGGATTATTTCGTCGCCGCACTCTTCCAGATGGTAACGATGTTTCTCCTGTACTGCTTGTTCTCCAATTTCATATCGATCCTCAATCCGACCGCGACAACCGCCGGTTCTCTGAAGCCAGCGGTGAAGCCTTCCGGCAAGACACTCCTTTTCGGGCTGCTCACGATGGCGCTTTTCCCCTTTGCGCTGGCGCCTTCCATGATGCCTCTGGGCCTGGAGGTCGGGCTTCACTGGCTGGGCTGGTTTCCGGGAATTCCGATATCGTTGCTGTTCAGCCTGGGGGAGGTTCTTGCCGTAGGATATTTGTATTCCTGGGTGCTGGATCGTCAGGGAGAGTTGCTGCAGTCCCGCGAACTGAGAATTCTGGAAGTCGTGTCGGCGCGTGCAGCAGAAAGTTAGATCTTCGATTGAATGGCGGACTCTCAGAGTTTCTTGCCGCGTCCAAGCGAGAAAAGAATTCCCTTCAGGTAGGCATCGAGCCCAGCGCGCTCCACGTTCTTGCGGATGACCGTGGCCAGTTCGGTTTCCGGATCATCGATGAGACGTGCAATTTCCGCAGTGAGTTCCTCGATCCGTTTGATTTCTTCATCAATGACGGATGAGTCGAGCGTGGAGACAATGTTACCGTTATCGCCGGATCCGTCAGCCGCTTTCACGTATACGACGTCCATCTGGGACGCGGCGTCTTTGACTCTCTCGGCGAGCTGAGTGTTTTCCAGGACCAGTTCCTGCATGCGTACTTCGAACTGTTGTCGCAGGTCGCGGACTACATCGGCGCTGACCAGGTCACTTGTTTCCGCCAGACGAAGGACGAGCCGTTTCCTTTCTTCCTGGATCTGATCGAGTTCCTTCTTGAGCCGACTCACTTCTTCCGATAAAGCTCCATCTGCCGGGTATGCCGCTGCCGCCTGTGCCGCCTGTTCCAACGTCTGCTGCGTCTTTTTCAGCTCCCGCTCCAATTTTCCCCGCGCCTCCTCACTTTCACGAAGCTGCTTTTCCAGATCCGAGCGGGTCTTGATGTATCGTCCAGTAAAGTCCTGGAGTTCTGCGGAGTGCGTTTCCTTCAGTTTCGCGATTTCATGTTTTGATTTTTCGAGATCGGCCGCAAGAGCTTCGCGAGTTCGAATGGCTTCCTGCAGGCGCTTGTCGAGTTGCTCGTCACCTCTCCTGGGCGGGCTGGCCGCAGTGGCGGCGGATTGTCGAAGCCTGGCCGCCTCTCCGGCAAGGTTGGCTTTTTCCGCCTCCCAATCGGCCTTTGCCGCCTGGAGTCTGGCTGTCATGTTTTGAAGTTCCGTCGAGTGAGCTGCGTTTAGCCTCCCAAGCTCCTGTCTTGCCTTTTCGAGATCTGCGGCAAGGCCATCTCGTGTTCGAATGGCGTCCTGAAGCCGTTTTTCGAATTGCTCGTCTTCCTTCCGGGCAGTACTTGCCTGACCGGCGGATTCTCGAAGATTCGCCGCCTCGTTTACCAGACTCGCCTTCTCGGATTCCCATTCGTTCTTTGCGGCCAGGAGCCTGGCTGTCATGTTTTGCAACTCGGCGGAGTGGGCTTCCTTCAATCTGGAAAGTTCCTGCCGCGCTTTTTCAAGGTCGGATGCCAGTTCCTCCTGAAGGCGAACGGCTTCCTTCAACCGATTTTCAAGTTGTTCATCGGACTTTCGAGGAGGGCTGGCGGCGGCGCTGGGTGGACCATGTTTTGCGGCATCGCTGGTGAGAGTGCGCTTTTCGGCCTCCCATTGGGCCTTCGCCGCGACGAGCGCATCCTCAGCCTGACGCTTTGCACGCATCGCTTCGTCGTACTTCGAATCCAGTCTTCCGCGATCGGTTGGGTTTGCGCGCAGGGGATTATTTGAACGTTCGATCAGTTCGGCAATGCCCTCCTGAAGCCGGGAGATCTCGGCCTGTAATCTGCCGCGTTCCTTTTCCCATACCTGCGATGCTTCTTTGATGGTTTCGTCGGCTGCTGCCTGCAGTTTTGCGATTTCCTGGGCGTCAATGGCCGAATCCGGCCTGGCTTCGGCGAAGTCTCTTCCCGATTGCCGGGCTTCAGCCAGTGCCGATTCCAGACGGTCAATTTCGGAATTCAGACGGCGTCTTTCGGTTCGCCACTTTTCGGAGGATTGCTCGAACTCTTCCTCGATCTGGGATTTCTGCCGCTTTGCTTCTCTCAGTTTTGCTTCAAACTGAGCCGCGATCTCCTCGGAGAGCTGTCTTCGCAAAGCCTCGATTTCCATTGCGGCAGTATAGCAAGGGAGCTTTCTAAGTGATTTAGAGACTAAAAGGAGAATTTGCCGACTGAAGATTCGTTTCAACCCGGCCGACGTCCGATTCCGGCAATCGTCCGAACGATCCATTCCCGCGGTTGGCCATTATGGGTCTGCGCCTGAAAATGAATCGCCCCGTCACGCCCGCCGTGGCGATTGCGATGACGAGAGTGAACCGATTAAGTGCGTTGTGTCACGGCAGAACTCTATCGGAGACCCCGACTTTTGTTGCGCGCCTGACCTTAACCACGAAAACTCCGGCTAGTCCCAGCCCTAAAAGGACAAAAGACGACGGTTCCGGGACCAGAGTTAACGATTCCAATCCTCCCGACTCTTGCGAGCCATCGGAGTAGCTGACGAAATATTGGAAATGTTGCGCGTCATGAATTGGCGTCGGCGGAGTGAAACTTGGACCGTTTAATCCGTTAGGACCGAGATAACTAAAAATTGAAAGTCCGGTCACTGAACGACCATTAAGAACAGGACCCGATACGGTTGAGCGTTCAATCCACCAGTCCCCTCTTGCTTGATCCAATGCCGAACCATAGGGAGGTTGATAATCCAATATGTCCAGGCCACTCGGAAAACAACAGCCCCCAACCCCGGAAAAGGAATAAGCTCCATACGTTCCCGTAATCAATGGAGAAAATGCGTGGTATTCGACGAACGGTGTGGGGGGGAAACCGCCAGAAGCGAATAACCCCTGGTCACTAATTGTGAAAGGAGTGGAGTCGTCCAACATGAAGCTCCCAGCTACGCCGCTGCTGGTGCTAAACGTGTAGAGAATCGAGTTGGCAAAGGCCGAAGCGGAGAGCCCGAATGTGATTGCCAGAACCAAAAAAAGAAAACGAACTGCAAGTCGTCGCATTTCTTTCATCCTTTCCTTATTCCCTGTAGTCGTCATAGAGGGCCTGGAATATCGATATTTTCAAATCAATCCAGTTCACCCTCAAAGCCAACTGCCTGCCGTTACAGATTTGCTTAACCTGCGAGTGACCTTTTTGAAGTCTCACGGAGGGCTGATTGTAACAAAGAATACTCTTCTGAATTCATGTTGTCGCGTCATTCTCGCATAAGTCACGGCGTGCTGGAATGGGCCTCCTATCTCGGGATTTTTCGAACTCACTCCGAAGTTCTCATCGACACCTCAACCGCCAACACACGAAACGGACGGAGCGCCTCAGCCGAAATAAGCCAACAAGAAACACGAGATGGACCCGGGCAAATCTGACCCGCGGTACGATCCGTCAACCGAAAGCGAACTCATTCGGGAAATCACTATCGAGCAGGGGTTTTGACCGGACAGCCGGGCATGAAAGCTCCTGCCGCTTTGGTCCGATCGCAAAGCTCCTGCGCGGCTTTCGTCATGCGCTGGATATCCTGCAGGACCTGTGGCAACGGCAATACTCGTCCATGAACCGGTACATCCGTGTCCACTTGAAGATTCCAATGCCGGATGTTGTCGATATAGGTGTTCTGCCAAAAATAGAGTTCCCAGCCGACATCGAAGAAATCGGCTTGAACCAAAAGCTTATCGCGCGGAACGTACGCAAATACGCCTTCCGCCATGTGACTCTGGGAAACGGCATGATAGAGGTGCACTTCCATGGCGCTGTCTTTCATCTCCAACTCTTCATCCACGGCCAGGAATTTGAGCGCCTTCGGATTCGCGCCGATCGCATCGGGGCCAATCGTTCCTTTGCGGGCGGCGATTTCGCGCAACAGACCCTCGTTGCCTTTATGCGCAATGACAGTCAGGCCTTCAGCGATGGCTTGCCGGATACCTCCGGTATGATCGAAGTGGTGATGGGAAACGATCACTTCGGTAAGCGGCTTGCCAGGAACTGTCGACCGTGCACGCTCAATCAATGCTTTCGTCCACGCCTGGCTTGACGGTGCTTCGAACATCGTCAGGTGGTCAGCGAATTCGAACAGAATCGAGTTTGCTCCGCCGCCTCCGCCGGCCGAATGCAGCAGCCACACGCCCTTGGCAACGGATGTGACTTGTGGAACCGGCGGAGCGGGAAGGGCCGGAACGGGCGCCGACCGAACGTCGGGCGGAGCCGCGAGATCATCGATCAAATCGTCGATCGTGTATTTTTCCACGTAGGTCTTGGTGGCGGTGATATTCCGGAAGTCTATTGTGGTGTTGTACCCCATCGGCAGGCGAATCCCCTTGAAGGGAGAGGTATCCTGTATAGGTTGTTCGTAACGTGACGTCCCCCAGGTTTTCATTTCGTTCCATCCAACTCACCCACACCGGGAGGTGCGAAACGTTGTCAATCGCAAGAGTCAACCTGTCATCGGTCGCCGTGACCACATCGGCAAGCTGCACGTTTCCTTGCCTGCGAAGGTTGTTCAATTTCGTCGAAGGATCCAAAGCGATTCGCACGATGGCCACAGGGTTGTTCAACATGTCCAACCGCCGCGCACGTGCCGCAGCCTCAGTGCCACGGACGGCGCGTCCGCCGATCACGTTGTATGCAATTTGTCCATCGAGGTAGACCGTATTGAGATCCGCCGGTCCGAGATATCCTGCAGCCGACGCAAAAACGAAATTTTGATGATTGCGCTGGCGCACACGCATGCGGCGATGTTCGAGGTCTATCGTTTTTTCATATTCCGGTATGCTGACCCATTTCTGCGGCGCATCCGGAGAAGCCGAGATATTGCCCCCTCCATTCATATAGGCCGTCTCTCCATAGCCCTCGAGAACGATGGTCTTTACTGCAAGAATGCGTTCTCTTCCACCCAGGGCCTCAGCGGCACCGTCGATCAGGCGCACGGCCGCTTGCGTTTGCTGTTGAATAGAGGCATAGGCCATTGATGCTGCAACGCTGGTCACGAGGAACAGCAGGGTGAGCGGAAGAGATTTTTTCATAGCCAATCCGATTGAATATTGAATTAGGTCCCGGGATATCCGTTCTCGCTTCTCCTGAGGTCTCTGGTGCCCTGGTTACTTCTGAGTCGGCTTCTTCCAGCGCGAGTAGTCGGATTTCAACAAGTTCTTCGGATCGTCCGGGGAAATATGATGCCTGACGCCATTTGCGTCTTCGAGGCATTCGTCCTCGATGATCCGGGCTGACGGTTCTTTGATTCGATAAAGTACGGTGCGGAGCGTCCATGGCTTCGAATAGACGACCGGATCCTCGATCCGTGCTTCGTAATCCATCGTATCGGCGCCGGTCATCCTGTAACGTTCCACGATGTGGATATCCGTGCTGTGAAAGTTTCCCGCCTGGTCCAACCAAAGCTGATCGGTAAGCGCCACGACATCAGCAACCAGCGTGTCTCCCTCCCAACGATAACGTGTATCGCCCATCCACCAGTCTGCGCTGTCGAAGTGCGGTCGAGTGTCCGGATGAAAGACTCGGAAAGCGTGATTGTCCTGGTACACAATCGCAAAGTTTCCCGGGCTTTGAAGAATCTGCAGTGGGGTCGGTAGATACGTCGCGCGGGGAACACCGGCCTGGTAACACTTAATAGACGGATCGGCCGTTGCTCTGTTCTTATAGTTCTCTTGCCGCTGCGCGAGGGACTGCGGTTTGTACGGAATCTTCCCATCGGGGGTATCAATGATGATGCTCCTGGCGGCGGCTATGCCCTTTTCCGCGGGATGACCTTCGATATTGATGTAGGCCGTATCGCGTACCTGCCAGATGCCGCGAAAGTCCGGCGTCTTGCCGTCCGACAATCGGGCTGGAGTGAACGGCCTCTGCGTTTGTGCATCCCCAGTCAGAGCCAGCGCCGTCACAATCCCGGCGACCGCAATCGAGCAGAAAGCAAGCCGTAAGGAGCGAATGTTCATTTCGTCCTCAGCTTTTTGCCGCCGTCTTCTTCGGTGTAGTGTTGCAGGCTCCGCTCGCCTTCGAGGCAGCTGTATTCAAGGATTTGCTGCTCGGCGGGCACGCGTTTGAGTGTGAAGCGCATCTCGACGGGTTTCACGAAGACGGTTGGATCGGTGATCGTCGCTTCATAGAGAATGGTGTCGGCATCCGTGAGTGTGAAGCGTTCGACCACCTGTTCGTTTTCGTCAACGAAGTTTCCGGCCATATCCAGCCAGGTGCGGCCATTGAAGTTGCTCACGTCCACGACGAATGTGTCGCCTTCCCAGTGGCCGCGAGAGTCTCCATCCCATGCCCAGTAGTTTCGTGGATGCCGGCTGTTGTCGGTGGGAATGATGCGAACGTCGTGCATGGCTTCGTGCAGCAGCGCCACGTACTTTTCATCCTGGATGATCTGGATGGGATAGAGCCCGCCGGGCTGATCCAGGGCCCGCGGAACCCCAGGCAGATGGCAGCGCGCTTCGGGATCTTCGTACCCGCGGCGCATCCGGTCCATCTTCTCGGCCTCGGCCTCCGGAGTGTATTCGTATCGACTCGGCGCGGGGCCGCCTCTGGTCCCGCCACCTCTGGCGCCACCTGCGGCGAGATTTGTCCCATCCAGCGAGCCGATGAACAGTCCCTGAAAGCCGCCCGCACTCTTCAGCCAAAGACCCTGAAAATCAGGGCGTCCACCGGGAAGTCTGGGAACAGTTGCACCGGGCGCATTCGATGAAGTTCGCGTTGCCTGTGCTGCGATAGGAGCGGAGCCGCCGGCGCTCAAAAACACACACAGAGCTGTCGCAAGGCCGAAGCAGTGCAAGGTGGAAACACGCTTCACCGTCTCCTCACTTTCCCTGCGGCACCGCTTCAGGGGTGGCTTGAGAGTTCAGTGAAGAACCCGCGAACACATTGCGGCCGTCCGCCAGAGTTACGCGTGCTGCATTAGCGGTGCTCGATCCGTCCTTGGCTCGGTATGCCTCGATTGTGATCTGATCTCCCGGTTTCAGTGAATTCTTTGTCCAGCCAAGCCGCATCAACCCGTTGGGATTCGAGGTCTCGACCATCCACCGCACTTTATCTCCGCCAGGCCCGGTAACATCCAGTGTGATCCATCCGTGAGGGTTCATCATCTCCCATTTCACGACGATGCCTTTGAGCGTTACCGGTTTCTCGGCGTCGAACTCCGCGGCGAACGAGTGGTGTGCCACCGCGTAATCGACAGTCAGCAGGATGGCGAAGAACGGCAGGAACACGAACCCAAAAAAGTTAGGCTTCACGAGTGAACCTCCTATTGCCAGTGTGTATCACGACGCTATTTACTTTATTTGTTTTGAATGCGCCTGAGACGAGTCGAACGTCCGACCTTTGGTTTCGGAGACCAACGCTCTATCCAGCTGAGCTACAGGCGCGCGCTCTAAACTTGTAGCACAAAAAAAGAATCACTGCGAGCCAGACGAGGCTTGCTCGATATAGGGTTGTTCCGGGCTGATGCGGATGCATGCAGCCCAGTGGTGTGGCTGAATCTCTCGCAATTCAGGTACGGTTTGCCGGCATTCGGCAACAGCCCAGGGACAGCGCGTATGAAACCGGCATCCGTTCGGAGGATTGATTGGCGACGGCACATCGCCTTCGAGTACGAGTCGACGTCGCGTCGCTTCGACTCTCGGATTCGGAACAGGAACAGCCGACATGAGCGCCTTCGTGTAAGGCATCAGGGGATTATCGTAGACGGCCTTCGCGTCGGCGACCTCCACAAGTTTACCCAGGTACATCACGGCTACGCGGTCAGAAACGTGACGTATCGCGCGCAGATCGTGCGAAACAAAAAGATACGTGAGGTTTCGTTCGCGGCGGAGCCTTTCCATCAGATTCATGATTTGCGCCTGGATGGAAACATCAAGCGCGGAGATCGGCTCATCGGCCACGATAAAGTCCGGATTGGCTGCCAGTGCGCGCGCAATCCCGATTCTCTGCTGCTGTCCGCCGGAGAATTCGTGCGGATACCGCCGAACAAATCGTGTACTTAAGCCAACAGTTTCCATCAATTCCCGGATTCGGCCGTCCCGCTCGCCACTTTTGTATAAAGAGAAGGTATCCAGCGGTTCGGAGAGGATCTGGGCCACGGTCATCCGCGGGTCCAGTGACGCATAAGGATCCTGAAAAATCATCTGAAGATGGCGTCGATGCTTCTGCATTTCCGAATGAGACAGATGCGCAAGATCCTGACCGCGATAGAACACAGAACCGCTCGTAATTTCGGACAATCTCAGAATCGCGCGGCCCAGCGTCGTCTTCCCGCAACCGGATTCTCCCACCAGCCCGACAGTTTCTCCGGGATGAATGTCCAGGCTGACCCCGTCGACGGCCTGTACCAGCTGGCGGCGGCGTTTGAAATGGACTTTCAGATCACGAATGGAGATGAGCGGATTCGCCATAAACCTCCTTCGCGAAGTGGCAGAGTGATTCGTGACTCGGTGCGACCTGCACCATCGGCGGGAATTCCCGTCGGCAGATGTCGGCTGCCTTGTCGCATCGCGGAGCGAACGGACATCCCGCCGGAAGATTCGCGGGATCGGGCGGCAGTCCCGGAATCTGATACAACTCGCCGCGGGCGGTGCTTTCTCGAAGAGGATCCGGCACGGACATCAGAAGGCCTTTGGTATAAGGGTTCGCGGGACGATCGAAAAGATCCATGGCGGATGCACGCTCGAAAACTTTGCCCGCATACATCACGATGATGGTGTCGGCCATTCCTGCAACCACACCAAGATCGTGCGTGATCAGAATCACGCTGGTTTGAATTTCCGCTTTGATCTTTTTGATGAGCTCCAGAATCTGGGCCTGAATCGTCACATCCAGCGCGGTTGTCGGCTCATCGGCAATTAACAGCTCGGGCCGGCAGGACAGAGCCATCGCAATCATGACTCGCTGACGCATGCCGCCTGAAAACTCGTGCGGATAGCTGTCCATTCTCGCAGCGGCATCCGGGATGCCAACAAGCTGCAACATATTCACCGCATGTTCCCGCGCCTGTTTTGAAGAATGGCCCATGTGCAATTCGGTCACTTCCATCAACTGCCGCGAGATGCGCATGAATGGATTGAGCGAGCTCATCGGGTCCTGAAAAATCATGCCGATTCTTTTTCCGCGGACTTTCCGAATTTCCTCGGTTGGAAGTTTCAGAAGATCCTTTTCTCCGAATATCACCTGGCCAGAAACGATGCGGCCCGGCGGAGAAGGAATCAATCGCATGATCGACAGGTTGGTCACGGATTTTCCCGAACCCGATTCTCCGACGATACCCAGAGTCTTTCCGGGCTCGAGGTCGAAACTCACGTCATCGACAGCCTTGACGATACCGCCATCCGTATCGAAGTGTGTTCGAAGATTGCGAACGGAAAGCAGACTCATGATCTTTTCGTTTGGGGATCCAGCGCGTCACGCAGGCCGTCGCCAATGAAGTTTAGTGAGAAGAGTGTCAGGGCCATGGTCACGCCGGGAAAAATGAGCTGCCAGGGAAACACGGCGATGTTCTGAATTCCTTCTGACGCGAGGCTGCCCCATGAGGCAAGAGGAGCCTGGACGCCGAGACCGAGAAACGACAGGAACGCTTCGAGCAGCATCACGGCCGGTACTTCCAGCGTTGCATAAACGATCACGGGACCCAGGGTATTAGGGACGAGATGTCGAAGGACGATCTTCCATTTCGGCACGCCGGTCGCCCTGGCCGCCAGAATGAATTCCTGGTTCTTGAGCGAGATCACCTGTCCGCGGACGATGCGCGCCATCGTCAACCACGAGACCGCACCCAGCGCAATGAATAGCAGAAACAGCTGGCCAAGCGCGGTGTGCCGGCCGAAAAGCGCGAGCAACACGATGACGACCATCATGTACGGAATTGCAAACAGGACGTCGACGATGCGCATCATCAGTTCGTCAAGCTTACCGCCGGCGTATCCAGCGGTGGCGCCGTAGGCAACGCCGATCAGCAGTGAAACTACTGTCGAAATGATTCCAACCATCAGGGAAATGCGGCCGCCCAGAAGCACGCGTGCCAGCAGATCGCGGCCTTCGTTGTCCGTGCCCATGGGGTGCATCCACGACGGCGCAAAAGATTTCACAAGATTCGAGTCCGCCGGAATGTAGTCGTACGTGTAGCCTGTCGCGCGGAAGATGATCGCCGGACCGAAGATCGCTGCCAGAGCGATGATTCCCACGATCACCATTCCAAACACAGCCAGACGATTACGCACCAGTCGCCGCATGGCCTGATGAAATAGCGAGTTCCCCGCAATGAGCTCCGGCGTACTCAATACCGTATCCTCGGGTCAATGAAGGCGTATGCGACGTCAACCAGAAGATTGCATACCAGAATCGTAATCGAGATAAATGCCACGATGCCCAAAATCAAAGGTTCGTCGCGATTCAAATTCGCATTGAGGAAGTAAGTGCCGAGGCCGGGCAGAACAAAAATCCGTTCGACGACGACGGTGCCGGTGATAAGACCAGCCAGGGCTGGTCCGGTAAGCGATACCACTGGAATGATCCCTCCGCGGAACGCGTGCTTCAGCACGATGGCGGTTTCCGACAATCCTTTGGCACGCGCCGTACGGATGTAATCGGATCGCAGCACTTCCAGCATTCCGGATCGCGTCAGGCGCGCGATGTAGGCCATGTAGATGACTGAAAGCGTCAACACTGGAAGCACCGCGCTGCGCGTGGCGAATCCGTCCCATCGCGCCGGCGGAAACCAGTACAGCGTCAGTGAAAAGAACAGAACGAGGATCGGGCCCAGCACGAACGTCGGTACGGAAATGCCAAGCATCGATAGCGTCATCGACGAGTAATCCCATTTTGAGTTGTGCCGGACGGCCGCAAATAACCCTGACGTGATCCCGACCAGCAGCGAGAGCGAATAAGCCAGCAGCCCGACCATTGCGGAAACCGGAAACGCCCGCCACAGAATGGCGTTCACCGGCTGACCTTCGTATTTCAGAGAGCTTCCGAAATCGAGTCGCGCCGTATTGGAAATCATTTTTCCATACTGCACGTACCACGGCTTATCGAGGCCGTACTTCGCCCGGAGGTTCTGTTCAATTGCCGGGGGCAGGGCTTTTTCTCCCGTGTAGAAACTGCCCGGCGCCAGCCGGATCAATCCCCATGTGAGCGAAACGACGACGAGAACCATGGGGATTGTTGAGAGAAGCCGCCGGACGACGAATCGCAGCATCAGGGTTTTGGCTCCGGCGCGGGGGCTTCCCATTTGGAGCGATCGTGTTCAATGTAGACAAACTTCCATGCAAAGAGCGACCCCGGGTTCGCATACATGCCTTTAACATAGGGTTTCTTCACCCAGTCTGTGGATGTGACCCAGATAGGAATAACGGCGGCGGAGTCCAGCAATTGCTGCTCGGCTTCGCCGAGTTTCCGATATCGCTCCATGGGATCGTGTGTACGATTGGCATCGTCAAGTTTGTCGACGTAGCTTTTTTCCCACCATCCGGTTCCGTTGTTGCCGGTCGGAGTCTGAAACAAGCTCAGGAATGTGTAGGGGTCCATGTAGTCGCCGAACCATCCGGAGCGAGAGAGTCCCTGATACTCCAGCTTGTTTCGCGACGTAAAAAAGGTCCGCGTCTCCATGTTCTTTAGCGGCACAGTAATTCCGAGATTCTGTTTCCACTGAGACTGAAGCAGTTCGGCAACCTGACGCCACGGGTCCGCGTTGTTGTAGGTATACTCGACTTTATCGACCGGGAATTTTGAAGGATCGAAGTTTCCTGCCGCATCGCGATAACCGGCTTCCGCGAGCAGTTGTTTTGCGCGCTTCGGGTCGAAAGAGTCCCCCTTCATTTTTGGATAGCCTGGATAAATGCCTTCCGGTATGAAAACACTCAGCGGCTTCGCCACTCTTCGGAAGCGGGCCAGAGCATCCCGATCCAGCGACAGACTGAATGCTCGGCGCACGCGGATATCGTTCATCGGGGGTTTTGTCGTGTTGATCTGGATATAAAAGTTTCCCTCTTCGGGCGCATCCATGTAGTCCTTGAGCTGCCGGATGAAGTCATTCCATGGCAGCGGCACACAATGATTTTCCAGCGCATCGACGGCGCCGGCCTTATAGAGGTTCATCATCGTGGTTGTGTCCTCGGCCGGATAAAATCGGATCTGTTCGAGGCGGACATTCGCCGCATCCCAGTACATCGGGTCCTTCAAACCAACAATGCGGTCATAGGGAACCCACTCCGTCAGACGAAACGGTCCGCTCGTCACAATGTTTTTGGGTTGCACCCAGTTCGCATTGCCGTACTTTTCGATGGATTTGCGATGAACCACCATAAAGAACTGATGGGCCATCATCCCGAGAAAATAGGGTGACGGCTGCGTAAGCGTGTAGCGCACGGTCATCGGATCCATCGCTTCGACGCCGACATCTTCGGCCCGAATCGGAACGAACTCCTTGCCGGGTTCCGGCTTCGCGTCGCGTGTTACGAAACGGCGGGCGTGGGTCGCCGGATCGAGATCGTATGCGCCAGTGGCTTTGTTGCGAACGAATGACCCGGCTGAGTTATAGCCTTCCGCATTGAGAATGGGATAAGCGATGTACGCGTATTCGGCGGCGAATTTAGGATCGAGGCCCCGTCGCAGTGACCAGACGAAGTCTTCCGCTGTGATGGGATCGCCATTGGAAAACCGTGCGTTGTTCCGGAGATGGAACGTGAATTGGGTAAAGTTGTCGTTGATATCCCATTTTTCCGCGATCCCGGGGTACGGTCCCATGGTTTTGGGATCGTAGATGACAAGACCTTCGAAGAACGCCATGTAGATGCGCGCTTCCACAATACCTGTTCCTACCTGCGGGTCGAGGGACTGCGGCTCGGGACCGCTGATGTATCGTAGCGTTTGTCCCGGAGGTGGATCCGTTTTTCCGAAGTACCCGGAATCTGCCGCAGTCGGGGCGCAGGCCTGCAGCGCCAGCGCGACCAGCATGACTGTGGTGGCCATGACGAGGGTTTTCACGGCCCCGAAGTTAGCACAGAAAAAAGGGGTCTGACGTGTCTGGCACCTTTTTTTCCAGAAAAAAGGTGCCAGACACGTCAGACACGTTTCTACCCAAGCGGGGAGCAGAACTGAAGCATGTAACCCTTGCTGTCGTAGATGGCAAACCCGCGCGTTCCGTAGCGGAAATCTTCCGATTGGATAACAAACCATGACGGGGTCTTTTACTGTCGTCCATAGTGCGGCTGCGTCAGCAACGTTGAACGAGTCCCGCTCAGGGATGCGCAGCGGAATCCGAGACGGTTGTATAGAACGCGATTGTTGCGTGAAGGTCTCTCGTGCGCAACATCGGTCGCAGCGACAGAAACTTGGTGATACCCATCGTTGTACTTAATCCCTGGGTGCGGGAATTATTTTGATGTCGACCGATTGCTGGGAAGCCTCCGTCACGTGCACGAGCTTGCCCTGCGGCTCGTATTTCGCGAGGACCTCGCGATCGAACCAGGTGTTGGGCTCCAGAGCTTCCCATGAGAAGACGCGGTAGTCGCCTGGGGCGATACCTCGAAATGCAAAACGGCCTTTGTCGTCCGTATCGACCGTTTCGTAGAGTTCGAAACGATGGCGATGATTTTCCGGGATGAGAACCACCTCAACTCCGGCGACCGGTTTGGACAAAACATCCGTGAGAGTTCCTTCGACGCTTCCGGGTTTGTCCGCAAGAACGAGGTTGAGAACGCCGGTCGGTGTTCCGCTGAACTTCCAGAAACCATTCAGCGCGTCGGTGTCGTCAATTCTCGCTTCTTTAATATAAAAATCGGGGCTCATTGGTTCAACCACGACGCGATATTCTCCGATTTCGGCATTCTCGATGGCGCCCACTCCATTCGCATTCACGGAGACCTGTTGCACTGCTCCTTCCCAGCTATTGAGGCGCGGCTGGAGTCTGACTCGGATCTTGTCATAATCCGGAAGCGAGGAGAGTTCCTTTCCTTCTAAGCGAATCTGCAGGGAGACACGAACTCCCGCAACCAGGGTCATCTTCAAATCGGATACATCCGACGCGGAAACTTCCACTGGAAGTATTGCAGTCGATTGGCTGCTGAACGCGACGCGAAAAAGGTCGGAAGGGGAACGTATGGCCGCGACGGCATCTGCGGGAAGTGGTGCGCTGAAGTCCCGATTTGCCGAGGCGTGCATCATATAGGACCCTGGGAGAACGTTGGTGATTTCAAAAGCCCCACTGGCATACGTGAAGTTGCGGTTGTTTATTCCGGAGTTCAGATAATCGATGGTTGCAACATCTCCTTCTGAACGTGGCAGCAGGTCGATTTGCACGCCCTCGGGCGGGGCGCCACCGCCAGTGTCAACAATTGTTCCCTGAATGCGGTACGTCTTCGGTCGGGTCATGACGATATCCATGGCTCCCATTTCTGCGCCAGGCAAAACGTCGATCATTGTCGCGCGCTGAATATCGAAGGTTCCGGGATAGTAAAAAGGCGGGTACTGCTTTTCCTGAACGGCGTTCCCCAAAGAGTACCGAGAATCCGAGATTCCGGCACTCAGGTAGTAGCGACCTGGCGATACCCAGAACAGGCGGTATTCCCCGCGGTCGTCGGTGGTCGACGAAGCCACGGCCTCCATTGCGCGCAAGCCGTTTGGGTAAAAGGACGCCGCTAACAGAGACACGGAAAGGCCAGTGATCGGGCTGCCTTCCGAATCTCGGAGATGCCCGGATAGAGTTGCCGCCGGGCGTAGGCGAAGTGAGATGTCCTTGATGACCTGTCCGCCGACAATCGTAATGATGGTGCCTTGCGTCTGGCCCTTGTCGCTACCATACGAGGTGGAGACATAGCCGTTGCAGGCGACGCTCAAACGGTAGGATCCTGCTGGAATCTTCGTGAATCGGAATACTCCATCGGCTTCGGTCATGATCGGATCAATCGGTGGAAATCGCGGTGGTTCCGTGTAGGAATCAATAGGCCGAGCTGCCGCAAGCGACCCCGGCGGAATTACCTGGTATAGGGTCAGCTGCGCGCGCCGAAGGGGCTCGCCAGTATCGAGCCGGACAACGATTCCCTCGATTACCGCGCCTTCGCGCGGACCCTGTGCCGGAGTTGAAGTTCCTGCCAACTGCAGAACAAGCAATGAGGCCAAAAGCAGGTTCATCATAATTGCAGGGATACGTGTGAACCGGTAGACGTGCTGCCATATTATCGGAAAAGGTGAAGGAGCGGAATGCATGGCTTTCTACGAACGGGAAATTGATGTGATGATCCGGGAAGCTTCATTGCAGGCGAAGGTTCGCGAACTCGGGGCGCAGATCACGCGCGACTACGCGGGCAGGGAACTCACGCTGGTTGGCGTTCTAAAAGGATCGATCTTTTTCCTCAGCGATTTGGCACGGGCTATCGACCTGCCGGTGCGTATTGAGCTGATGGGAGTGTCGTCATACCTGGATGGGAATGAGTCGTCGGGAGAGGTGCGGATCACGCACGACGTGTCGGCTCCGATGGGTGGCCGGCATCTACTCCTCGTCGAAGACATCGTCGATACCGGGCTTACCATGCAATTCCTTCTGGATAATCTAAAGGCGCGCCACCCCGCGTCCTTGAAAGTGTGCGTGCTGCTGGAGAAACCAGCTCGGATGAAGTGCAATGTGGCGATCGATTACAGGGGGTTCGTCATCGAAGATCGTTTCGTCGTCGGATACGGGCTGGACTATTCGGAGAAGTATCGGAATCTGCCGTTTGTGGGTGGAATGCGGGCACTGAATGGAGTGAAAAATTGAGGGGGACTGGCGCCGAAACCGATGTGCGGTTCTTGCCAGAATGACCGTTACGGTTTCGATTTCGGTGCCAGTCCCCTCAATGATTCAGAAATTTCTAAAGTGCGCCCGGAGGGATTCGAACCCCCGGCCTACGGATTCGAAGTCCGACGCTCTATCCAGCTGAGCTACGGGCGCGGTCCAGCGATTGTAGCAGAGCTTGTGATACCTTAATCGTTTGAATTCAAG